>Ga0256790_1000011_pt1 | contig 127155 bp, 102 predicted proteins | sample MC6MC0941MT_FD_190206 | JGI IMG/M metagenome (GOLD analysis project Ga0256790, IMG submission 190206) | Metatranscriptome of enriched soil aggregate microbial communities from Iowa State University, Ames, United States - MC6-MC0941-MT... | ecosystem: Environmental > Terrestrial > Soil >... | reverse complement strand
CGGAAACCATTGTCTGAACGCAGTGAGTCTGGTTTGCGACCGACCGACACCTTGATTTTTAGCCAGGGATTTATACAGCCTTGATTTTTTGGCGGTACCTTTTGCATCAAGGCAAAAGGTAGCAAATAGCCATAAATGGAAACCAAAGGAATATTTTAGGCTTTGTTTCCTTTAAGCGGATACTCAGTTAAAGTTTATTGCAACTGGGCTAATGCCTGCTCCAGGTTAGTAAAGATAATATCCAGATCTTCCAGTTTACAGGTACCTACACTGATGCGATACCAGGGGCTTTGTGCATCTGCACCAAAGCAGTTAAACGGAACCAGCGCCAGGCCTACATTGCCTAAAAGGAACTGGGTTACATCTGCCTGGTTTTCCAGTAATTGGCCCTGGAAAGATTTACCTTTCAGGTCGAATTTAAGGGTCAGGTAGATGGCAGCCTGTGGCACGATTGCTTCAACAGCATATCCTTTTGTATGGAGTGCCTCAATGCCGTCATAAATACGCCACAAGCGCTGCTCCAGCTTGCCTTTCAGATCAGTCAGGTAATCAGCTACCGCTGTTTCATCATCCAGGAAGGCAGCAGTAGCGATCTGCTCGGCCATTGGCGCCCAGGCACCCATATGGCTCATCAGTGCTTTCATTTTAGCAATTACTTTAGCCGGACCGAAACCCCAGCCCACACGTACACCGGTTGCTGCAAATGATTTAGAGATACCATCTACAGAAATGGTATATTCTTTCATCTCGGGACGTAAAGCCACCGGGTGGAAATGTTTAGTATCACCATAGGTCAGGGTAAAATACATTTGGTCGAACAGTACATATAATTTACGGCCCTCTCCACGACGTTTGTTTTCCTCCAGTACCAGGTCGCAGATCTGCTCCAGTGTCTCTTTAGACAAAGTCGTTCCGGTAGGGTTTTGCGGTGTACAGAGACATAATAAAACGGCATCCTGCAGATGTGGTTTTATTTCTTCTACCGTAGGCATGAAATTATTCTCTGCAGTAGTCTGTATCTCACAGGCGACACCACCGTTAAGGGTAGTATAGTGATTATTGTTCCAGGAAGGAACAGCGTAGATGACTTTATCGCCGGGATTGACCAATGTTTTAAATAAAGAATAGATCAACGGACGGCCACCGCTGGAAATCTGAATTTCATCATTCGCATAGCTCACCCCTTCATATTTCTGTACAAATCGGCCTACAGCCTCTCTTAAGGGCAGTACACCATCAGCCGGAGGATAGTTGGTATATCCTTCATGATAAGCTTTTATAATTTGGGCCTGCAGCGCTTCCGGAATGGGAAATATCGCAGGATTAAAGTCCCCGATCGTATAGTTGTAAATACGTTCTCCATTGCGGATACGATTATTGATCTCATTGCCTAATTTCACAATTTCCGATCCGACCAGCGATTCTGCAAGATTACTTAGTTTACTCATGATTTATTATTTGTTGATATTTTACGGGATGTACAAAATACAAAGAGGCTTACCTTTTAGCGGCAAGCCTCTTCATATTGTTGGAACATAAACCCATATAAAGATGATTACCCCAGGAGGTAGCTACGTTTATTGCGTTTATATTCTGTATTAATTTTCATCATTTAACAGGGCAAAAGTACCCCTAGTATTTTATTTTACAAAAAAATAACCCTGTAAAAATCATAAAATAATAAATTACAATAATGAGCTGCTGAAGATCTGCACCGATGGCAGGCCAAATTATGTATGCAGAAAACGGGTAATAAACTGTACGCAGCTATCGATCAAAAGATGGTCGACCTTTCCCTGCTCATCAGGCATCATATAGGACCCATGTCCCGCCGGAAGAATCAGTAAACGGCTGTCGGGCACCAGCCTGCTCATTGCTGCGGTATGTTCTGGCTTGATTACATCCCTGTCCCCGCTGATAAATAATGCCGGAGCATGGATTGATTGCAGGACTTCGTCTGCCCAGTCACTGAAGTGTATCATACGCTGACTGTCCCGGAAAAACATATTCTGAAGCCTTACCGGATCTGGTGTACATTTCAGGAAATTTTCCTGCAGGTAGGCCGGCATATGATCCAGAGTAGCCTGTTGCATTCCTTCAAAAAAACCATCAATCATGCCTTCTCTTTTCGACATACCGGAGGCTGCAATGATTTTTTCGCAGCGTTGCGGGAACAGATGGGCAAGCTGCATTACCGTTGACGCGCCATTACTGAACCCGAAGAAGGAAGCTTTGCCAATCTCCAGGTGATCCATCACCGCAATAATATCGCGGGCATCCTGTACAAAGGTTTCGGCCTCATACCGGTGATCTGAGCGGCCATGATTCTGGAGATCAATCGTGATGAGGGTATATTGTCCTGACAGGCGTGGTATGATCTCGCTGAAATCGAATGAACCGGAGGAGCCTCCGCCATGTATCAGGACCAGGGGTGTGCCGCTGCCGTAAATTTCATAATACAGGTTGATCCCATTCGCTTCGGCAAAACCGGTCGATTGCGCATGCATAACTTAATAAGGGATATTGGTGTTTACATCATATTTCATACCCTCATAGCCCAGGAGCTTGCGCATCAGTCCTATCTGGCCACATAGATAATCCTCACGGCCTATGCACATACCCATAAAGCTCAATACCGTTGCGGGCACAAAAGGAACGTTCATGCCAAATTGGAAAGCACTGTCCAGGAGCTCGTCCGGGGCCTGGAGTAATTGCTCATACAGCAATGCAGAAATTCTGTGAAAACTTTCTTTCAGCGCCTGCAGGCTGGGGTAGTTGTACTCCGGACTCAATGCCTTGCCCTGGAAGAACAGGTCGCTGTATGGATCTTCCTCCCGGAGCCCCAGTACCCATGCCATACCGTATCGGCAATTGACCAGGTTGCCCGCCATCCAGACGATGTGATTCGTTTTGCCATCAATTCTTTTCAGCGCATCTTCTTCCGTGATGCCATCCAGTACATTAAGGAAACTTTGGGTATGCATTCTGAATGCAGGAATTACAATGTCTAATTTTTTAGAAGCAGGGGTGTTCATAGTTGATGTATTTTTATTATACGAATATACGGTATACTGTAACACGGTTTGGTCCGGCACCGGATATTAACATTATGGTCATTATGATTTATGATCGGGCAGACCGGCCAGTTGCTGTGCGACCAGGCTGCCTAGAGCAACGCCCATGCCTCCCATACGGAAAGCCCCGTGTATGCGGTCGCTGAAAGATTGCACGATCGGTTTCTTGTCTTTTCCAAAGGCCATAATCCCCGACCATTTCATGTCTATTTCAAACGCCGTTTCCGGTATGATGGCCACGCGCAACCAGCTACATAGTTTGTCGATGATCTGTTCATTCAGTGTGATCTGGTCCGTTGCCTCCGTTTCGAAATCGAGATTGCGGCCACCACCGAATAAAATGCGTCCTTCAAGCTCACGGAAATAGTAATAACCCTGGTCGAAATGGAAAATACCTTTTAAACGCAGGCCCGGGATGGGTTTAGTAAGGATCACCTGTCCGCGGCCAGGTTTGATATCCAGATCGGGAAAGAATCTGGGGGTGAATGCATTGGTGCAGATCATGACATGCTGTGCGGTAAAGTGCATGCCTTCTGCGCGATAGGGGTCATGGACATGAATGGTCACCCGCTGTGCACTTTCCTCAATCTCTAAAACCTCCACACCTGTTTTGATTTCCACCCCTTTGCCGATGGCAAAATCAATAAGGCTGCGCATCATCTTGCCTGTATGCAGTTCACCTTCGCAGGTAGTCTCTACACAGTATGGAAAGTGTTGCCGCGACATACCGAAGCGATCAATAGCATCATGACTGATCCGGAATACAGGCTCAGCAGATACCTCGCGCAACAACGTATTAAAATAGTCGAGTTTGTCCAGCACCGGTGCCTCATGAGCGGCCAATAACTCATGACTACCGTTCTTTCGATAGCCGATGGCTTCATCTCCCAATCTCTGGCGCAGCAATTCTATGCCCTGTTTGCGCTGCATAAACAGGCTGAGCAGTTCCTCTTCTGAAAGTGTTTGCAGATCATCCGTCAATTCCGAAAGGCTCCCCATACAGGCAAAGCCTGCATTGCGAGTACTGGCGCCCGTAGGTAAAATGCCCCGTTCCAGTACCACGACCGATGAATGCGGGTATTTTATTTTCAGGTTGATTGCCGTATTCAACCCTACGATACCCGATCCGATGATCACAAAGTCGTACGTAAGCAAGGAAGCTTTCTCCCAGAAACTGATCATAATGGCTTTAAAAATTTATGAAAATAAAATGTTAATGTACTGATTTTTGGATAATTATTTAACAGTCAACATACTGTGAGTTGTGAATTGTTCACAATTCAGTCTCCTTTACATTAGTAGAAAATAAGTATTTAAAGGTCTTACAAATGTATTTTTATCTTATAATTTGTTGATTGTTAATTTGTTGCGCTATTAATTTTAATTAATTCACAAGAAAGTGATTTTATATAATTTTACTGATAAATCCAAGCATTTTTTTCACAAAATTTGGTTAAAATAAATGTTTTTTTAACTTTGTCACGTTTTGGTGTTTTGGAGGATCGTGAGTACATGAACCCTATGATCTAATCCTCGGGAAATGTCATTAAAATTTTTGTTTACCGCTGCACTTTGTTGCGTGGCACATTTTGGTTATACACAATACCGTGACTCATTACAATTGAGCACGGATTTGTTGTATGCAGATAAGGATAACAAGCCCTCTCAGGATTTTTTCTATACTACGGCAAAGGATATTAAGGTCACAATAGCGGTAAAGACGCAGTATATAAACCCGAAGGGTGATAGCACATTGATCCTTCGTTCTGTATCAGATGAACTGTTGCTACCGGCCGGGAAGCATATTCTTCAATATCATTATGGCAAGCAGTCTAAAGAACTATATACAGAGCCTGGTTTTGCCGATTGTTTGCGATATGCAGATCAGTTGCCAGCCGGCAGATATGTGTATACCGTAAGCGTGTACCAGGGCAAAGATACCTTTACGCACACTTATTTTCTGAAGCAGGTCGATAGTGTATTATCAGCCGAGTCTGCACTGCGCCGGGATATCATGGAGATTGTACAGGCCTCCGTAAAAGCTAATGGTGCTACCGGCGATTTAAAAGCCCTGCAGCAACAAGCATCCAATAAAGTCAGTAATGTACTGAACCTTTCCCACAGTAAAATAGACCGTTACCTGCGCAAAAAGCAACTTACAGCACAGTACTCCAGTTCTGGCGATGAGGAGCTGTTGCGCCTGTACAGCGGGACCTTACTTGTAGGGACTGTAAGTTTACCAGCCTCACAATCTTTTTCCAATCTGTATGTGCAGGAAAAGGAGCAGTTGAACAACCGTATCGCAGACTTCTCCAAAGATCAGCTGGAGAATATGCGTTCGCTGCAAAACCAGTTCCGCGAAATCCTGGAAGGAGAAAAGAAAGACCGCAGCATTACCGGAGACATCAGTGTATCGGGCAACTGGGCTAATCGGCAGGAGCCAAACTCCATGCAGGATAACCAGTACTACGAAGTAGGCGGGCAATTATCCTTTCCTGTAGCCGATATTCCTATTACCCTTACCGGGTATTATACCACCCAGGATCAGCACCGGGAAGCCAAGTCCAGCTACTTCCGTTTCAGCTACGATGCACAGAAAGCCAAGGAGCAACTGATGAAACTGGTCGGCAGCTATAATAAAAAATATGAGCAAACGCTGAATAAAGGATTCTCCTATGATATGGTATACAGCCAGTTTGTAAACGGACTACAGTCCGAGAAAAACAACCTGCTGAACCGCTTAAAGAAAGAAGCCGGGGTAGACAACTTCGACCCATCGGTATATAACGAAGCCTATTTTAAAGCCAGGGCAGAAGAACAGATCGTCCAGCTGAAAACAAAAGCTATCGACAGTGCACAACAGCTGGCCGCCGGTAATGACACCCTTGCCGCAGCCAAGGCTAAGGCACAGGCCCTGCAGACCAAAGCCACAGAGACTTATGCAAAGGCCATGGAATACTATAACAAGATCCAGGCACTGGAAGAAAAAATAAGAAGATATGAAAAACTGGTGCAGCAGTACAAGCAAAACCTGCACTACGACTCCCTGTTGGCTTATGACCAACTCAAAGACCTGAACAATATTGATAAGATGTCGTACAAAGACATTTCGCGCAAAGCCGCGGGCCTGCTGCCGGAAGGCAAAGCCAAAACCTTCATAGCCGGGCTCACCAGCTTTGATGCCGGTATCTTTCCAAAATATATATCCCGTTATACCCAATCCGGCCAGATGATGAAAGGCCTGGATGCCGGTTATGATATCGGCTTTGCCGAGATCGGCGGTGGTTATGGTAATACCGAATTTGTAGACCGTACCGGAACAGTAGAAACGTATAAGGCCTATAACCTGCGCATGACCAGCAAACCAGTAAAGCAGCAGCAACTGGGATTTGTGTATTACGGTTATTCCCCATCCAAACGCTGGCTTAAAAACGATGACTTCTTTAAAGGCGCCGATCTTTCTTTGCCCAGCTTCCGCAATCCGATCAGCATCGTATCGACCACTTATACCGGAACTTTCGGAAAAGATATTCATGTAGAAGGAGAGTATGCCTTCTCCAATCAACAAAGAAATACCAGCAGTCAGTATACCGATCAGAGTAATGCTGCCATCGCCTGGAAAGAACGCTCTGCCTATGCCATGAAAGCAGACGGATCATTATTAAACAACAATATACTGCTGCGCGGTGAATACGAATATGCAGGCAAACATTTTGAGAACAATACCCTGCCCATGATGTTGTCCGGTACAGAACGCCTGCAGCTGGGAGCAGAAGGTAACCTGTTCCGCTCCTTTTTACGGATGAATGTAGAATATAACTACATGATACAGCAAAACTTTACCAATACCGGAAAGAATGCCAAATGGGGATTTGCCCTGTCTACCCACAGCAAGCGCTACCCGTCTGTAAGCGTATCCTACAAACCCTTTACCACTTTCCGCACCTTCACCGATACACTGAATGTACCACAGAAACCCGTGCTGGGAGAAGTCTGGACGGCCAAGGCCAATTACCAGATCAAAAAGAAAACCTATGCCCTGCGCTTCAGCCTGGTGTATAATAAAAACACCAGCATCATGGATACCCTTAATTACAGCAGTTCCATGCTGCAGCTGAATACCCTGTACAGCACCAGCTCACAGAGCCTGATGCTGACCCTGGGTCATTCCGGTATACAATCAACCAGTATTACCGTGCCTTACCCGGCCTTTAACAACAGCAGCTACCTGATGCTGAGCGGTACACAGCAGTTCAGTAAAGGTACAGGTGCAGGTCTGAGTACCGATATCGCAGTCAACGAAGCCGGGCTGGCTAAATACGGCTGGGGCTGTAATGGATTTTACCGCCTGCCCAAACAGCCGTTAACCATAAGAGTGAATTTTAGAAACAGTAATTATAAAATGGCTGAAACCCAAGCCTGGGAACACCTTTACGGAGGTAGCCTCGAACTACAGTGGCAGATCAATACTAAACTTTAAAACATATTAATACAGTTATATGAACCACAATTTTTTCAAATGCTTTGTCTTAAACCTGCTCCTGCTTTGCGGGGTATTCCATACCCATGCACAGCAGCGTATGGTACTGAACCTGGGCATGGTAGACGGTGTTGAATTAAGCAAAACCAACCTGTTTGACTACCAGGTTATCTCCTCATTAGGCAGCAGCCGTACAGCCATGCTCAACGGACAAATCCGTTACCGGAACATGCCCTATACCATAGGGTATAGCATAGACCTCAGCATTCAACCTGGCGTTAATAATATCCGTGAAGCCGCCAGCCGTGCACGTATGACCTACTCCTCCGGTTCTATGAAAGAACTGTTCGAACAATACGGTAAACTTCCGGAGGGCATTTATGAATACTGCGTAACCCTGACCCTGAATAGCAACGGATCGGGAGAAACGGCAAAAGAAACCTACCAGGAATGCGTGTATGGGAGAGGAACAGATGTGTTCCTGATCAACCTGGTAGATCCTGAAGACAAAGCCAGGTTGTATGAATACAACCCCATGCTGAGCTGGACGGTAAACTATCCTTTTGCGTCCGCCTTAAGTTATAAGCTGAAAGTAGTAGAACTAAAGCAGGGACAGAATGCGATCAATGCCGTAAAACGTAATAATGCTGTGTACGAAGAAAAAGGCCTGATGCAATTGAGCCAGACCTATCCGGTATATGCCAGACCGTTGCAACTGAATCATACTTATGCCTGGACAGTAGATGCTTATTACAAAGACATCCTGCTGGGTGGTGCAGAGGCCTGGACTTTTACGATTGTAGAAGATACCTTGCTGAAAGCGGTGCCGAAGGATCCTTCTTTTATTGATATTGTCCGTGAAACAGGTGCGTATAACTTGTATGCTCCGGGTATGCTGAAACTGAAGTATGTGCTGGATAATTATAAGACAGACACATTATCGCTGAAACTCCTGGATAAGAATGATAAAGAGATTAATATGAAGGAGTATAAGCAGCTTGCAGCAGTATATGGAGATAACCGATATGTACTGGACCTGAAAGAAAATTTCACGCTTAAACATATGCAGCGATACACCCTTTTGTTGTCAACCCAGTCCGGAGCCACGTTTAAAATTGTGTTCCAGTATGCTAACCCAGATTTATTAAAATAGTTCCAGAATTTATACATGAAGTCCTTAATCGAAAAAATATTAATTCCTGCAGTTTGCGCAATTGCCGCCAGTACTGCTTTGTTCTTTATCATGCAACACCAGGAGAAAAAGATAGCAGTGGTAGATGCGGTAAAGTTGTTTAATGAATATAAAATGAAAACAGAGCTGGAGGCCAAAGTGTCTCAGCGACTGCAATATATAGGTCATGTGACCGATAGTTTAAAAAATCTGTTGCAGGCACAGAGTAAGGATGCCAGTGTTTCCAAAGAAGAGCTGCAAAAAGTATATGCACAATATATGCAGGTGCAAAACCAGTTCGATGCAGAATACCAGGAGACGAATAGTCAGATCAATGAGCAGGTGTGGAAACGCCTGAATCCACTAATCGATGAATATAGTAAGGAGCAGGGATTACGCATGGTAATCGGTGCTAATGGTATGGGTACGGTACTGTATAATGATGATTACTACGATCATACTTCATCTTTAATCAAATACGTAAATGAGAAGTATGAGAAAGGTAATTAATCTGGCTGTAGTTGCAGGACTGTTACTGAGTTCTTGTAATACAGATTTTCACAACACTGCAGACGCCAAGAAATTTATGGAAGATAAGGACAATGGTCTGCGTAAAGAGATTTGCGTAGAGCGCTTTGTCTACAGTTATCAGTATAAACCGGCAGCCTATATACAGGCCACCGAAGCTACGGGAGATGAAGATCCAGCTGCGGCAGAACAACGGAAAAAGAATCTGGATCAGATGTGGTGGTTTAATGTAGAACTCAGTGTTGCCGATTTTAACCAGTCGCCCCTTAGATATCAGTTAACCAGCATGGAAGAGTACCAGCAGCGCCAGGATTATATGCTGAACTATGCGCCACGGGATTTTGTACTGCTTGCCGGTACGGATACCCTGCATCCCGCCAGCTACTGGTTTGAAAATAATCAGAATCTGACACCAAGTGAAACGGTGGTACTGGCTTTTGAAAAACCAAAGCAAATGCCTGAAGAAGTGCAACTGGTTTTTAATGATCAGCTGTTCCGGAACGGAATCATTAAAGCGACGTTCGAAACAAAAAAACTCAATAAAAAAATTAGCATTACTCGTTAGCCTATTTCTTTCTTATGTTATACAATAAGCATCTTTTAAAGTTTACAGCCAAGGTCATGCTGCTCAGCATGACATACCAGATGGTATACCCTTCGCTGACTTTTGCCCTGACCTCCGGGCCTACTCAGCCCGAGGTGAAAAGCTTTGAACCTGTAGGAACTACCGACATGGTAGACCTGTTTACAGGCGATTTTGTGTACAATATTCCGCTACTCGATGTAGAGGGGTATCCCGTAAACATCTCTTACCATAGTGGCGGAGATATGGAACAGGAATCCAGCTGGGTAGGCTATGGCTGGAACATAAACCCGGGTGTGATCAACAGAAGTGTACGGGGCTTACCGGATGACTTTAAAGGAGAGGTTGTAGGAAAGACGATAAATATTAAGCCGGAGAAGAATACCCGTATTGGTATGGTGAATGGCGCTGAGCCACTCGGGGTCGGAAGACCACCGGTGAACCTGGATATCTCTATGGGAAGCAGCCTCAATTTCAGTAACTACCGTGGGGTGAGTTCCGATGTGAACATTTCTCTGCAAGCCAGTGTAAATGTTGTCCCCCGTGCTTCTGCCGGTATCAATATTGGTGTTGGCTCCCAGAGTGGTGCAGATATTGATTATAACCTTGGGCTCACCTTCAATACCTCTTCTATCATTGGCGGAGATATGGCTGGTGGTGTAGGTTTTACCTATGGTCATGGTTACAATACCCGCAGTGGGGTTAAGGATAAAGTATTCGGGATCTCTACCAGCGCCAGCATTGGTGGTAAGAATGTGAACGGTCCAAGCTTCAGCAAAGTAGTGCCGATTGGGGTAAAAAATATGGTGCCGGTGATTACCAACCGTGCCAACATGGTGTCTTACCGCGGCCAGATCAAGGTAGGCGGTGAGATAGCCTGGACCCTGATGCATGGTGCTATTTACGGTCAGATGAGCAAACTGGAGTATGATAAAGATGGTAGCAGACCTGGTTTTGGATACTTCTATGCACAGGATGCATCGGTAGATGCAATACAGGATTTCACACGTGACAAGGATGGTCTGTTTAATGAAACGATGCACTTCCTCCCATTGGGCAATATGACTTATGATGTATATGCGGTTTCTGGTCAGGGCACCGGAGGTTCTTTCCGCCCGTTCCGTAACGACTTCGGAACAGTATATGACCCGGCTATTGCGCAGGAATCAGAAGGCACCAGTATCAATATCGAAGCCGGTATAGGCTGGTTGTTTGAAGTAGGAGGTGATGGCCATTTCAGTCATACTGATATTACTTCCGGTCCATGGACTGATTATCAGCGTCCGTTTACCCGCAACAAAAAGAAAAGCCTGTATGAAAATGTATACTTTAAACAGGCTGGTGAGTTGACGATGACCGATACTAATTTCTATGCATCGATCGGGAAGTTTACCCCGATCAAAGGAACGCAGACCAAAAATATTCCGTTGAAAAGAGCCGGAACAGAAAATAAACGTGATCCGCGGGCAAACCTTATCACCTATTTTACCGGAGCAGAAGCTTCTGATTATGGTGTAGCTAGCTCCCGTAAGATAGCCAGCTACCCGGTTAATGGTTTCCCGAACGGTGCCAATACTGCTGTAGATTCTATTGACAGAATAGATGGCAACCGTAAGAGCCATTTTATGTCGGAGATTGTGCAGACGCAGACCGATGGCCGCAGATATATTTATGGTATTGCAGCGATGAATAATGTGCAGAAGGAAAAATCTTTTGCGGTAAGCTCGCAAGGCAACCAGGATGGCCTCGTAACCTATTCCGGAACAGAAGATAGTGAAGGTAATAAAAGTGGGATTGATAACTTCTATACGGAAACAACGACACCGGCATATGCCCATAGTTATCTGCTGACCTCTGTATTGTCTACAGATTATGTAGATGTAACAGGCAATGGTGTTACAGATGATGACTTTGGCTCTTATACCAAGTTCAACTACTCCCGTAAGGATGCCAACTATCAGTGGCGTGCGCCGTATAGCAATAACCTGGCGCAGTACAACGAAGGTTTCCGTTCGGACAAGCAGGATAATAAAGCGAGCTACCTGTCTGGTAGCCGTGAGCAGTGGATGCTGCATAGTATCGAAACCAAAAACAATGTAGCGGAGTTCTATACCTCTCTGAGAGCAGATGGTAAAGGTGCTGGTTCCGGAAATTCTTACAAGCTCGACTCCATTAAACTATATAATAAACATGAGCGTTTTGCCAATCCATCCGGAGCGGTGCCGATCAAGATGATCATTTTCAGCTATGATTATTCTCTATGTAAAAAAGCAGCGAATAATAGCAATTTTATCAATGGTGCTACCGATAATACTTCCGGAAAGCTGACACTGAAGAAAATCTACATTAAATATGGTAACTCTGAGAAGAGCATGATCAGCCCTTACCAGTTTGAGTATGATGAGCAGTATAACTACGATTACAGTTATGCCAATAAAGATAGATGGGGTATTTATAAACCAAACAGAACGGACAGGACTAATACTGATTATCCATTTGTGGACCAGGAGGATCCGAATAATAATAAATATGCCAGTGCCTGGTCTCTGACCAGGATCAAACTGCCGTCAGGAGGGGCGATACAGATCAGTTACGAGTCAGATGATTATGCCTATGTACAGGACAAGGAGGTCATGGATATGTTCATGCTGAAAGGTATTGGTAATACCAAAAACTTCGTTCCCGGATCACAACTGTATTCTGGTAAGCAATCGCCCAATACGTATTTCTATTTTAAAAGAAGAGTCAGTAAGGAAAATCCGAATCGTAACCTAAAAGATAATTATCTGAAAGGACAGAATATCCTGTACTACAACTTTGAAACACAGCTGACCGATAAGAAAGAGAGTTATGAGCCGATCAAGGGATATGCAGAAGTAGAAGAGGTGGGCAAATGTGAAAACGATACCACCTATGCTTATATCAAAACCAAGCCGGTAGAGGTTAAAGGCGGAGGATCTCTGGCCAATCATGTGAGCTATACTGGCATCAACTTTGGTCGATACTATTTACCGCATGTCATCTTCCCGGGCAGTGATCCCGATAATCCGGATATGCTGAATATTCTGGCTGGTATGGCATACGGGCTTAAGGAATTATTGTTCATTCTGCAGAACCCTGTAACCCGTATGATCGGGGAAGGGAAAGCAAAATATGTAAAACTGGAGACCTCCTTTATGCGCCTGAATACACCGGGCCTGAAGAAGCAAGGTGGCGGACAACGTGTGGCTACCCTGCAATTCTACGATAACTGGAGCCAGCTGGCGGGTGGTAATACCCAGGATGCGACTTATGGTAAGAAATATAATTATACCGTAGATGATGGCAATGGCTTTAAAATCAGTAGTGGTGTAGCCAGCTATGAACCATTGGTTGGTGGTGATGAAAACCCGTTGAGAACACCGGTAGATTACACTGCGCAAAGTGGTAGTAAATTCCCTCCGAATGATCCGGTAGGCCTGTACCAGGAAATGCCGGTGGGAGAAAGCCTGTATCCCGGACCAATAGTGGGTTACAGCCGGGTGTCTGTAGAGAGTATTAACCGTGCCGCAGGTCGTTCTGCACAGGGGTTGGACATCAGCGAATTCTATACCGCAAAAGACTTCCCGATCATTGTAGAAAGTACGCCTAAGGAAGTAATAGAACGGAAGAAAGAATATGACTTTATGAAGCAGGAAGTGACTTATAAAGCAACACAAGGTTATGTGCTCCGCTTCAATGATATGCATGGTAAGCCTAAACGTACAGAGCATCGGGTGATGAAGCCTGGCACTAACCAGTCTGAGCTGATCAGCTACCAGCATTATAAATACCAGTCTAATGGTAAACAGCTGGATAATACCGTACCTACACTGGAATATGACGGAGCATCCGGTAAAATGAAACGGATGATGCGCCAGCTGGGGGTAGAAGTAGACCTGACCATCGATACCCGTGAAAAGAAAGAAAGTACAAAAGACAAAACAATACAAGCCAATGTTAATGTGACCAATGTCGGTCCGGTACCGGTACCGATCATATATCCGTTCTGGTGGGAAGGTAATTATGATAATAGTTTTAATGCTGTTGTAGCTACTAAAGTTATACAACAGTATGGTATACTGATGGAGGTGGAAAGCCTTCAGGAAGGTGCTGTGACCACTATGCGTAATGAGGCATTTGATCCGGTTACCGGACAGGCCTTGATCACCTCTATCAATAATGAATACAGAGATAAAGAATACTCTGTAAACTATCCCGCATACTGGGGCTATAAGTCTATGGGACCAGCATATGCGAATATAAACTACGAGGATGAATACAGCAGTTTACCGATTGAGAACTATGCGATCAAAATGACTAATGTGGAAAACACACATTATAAAATAGGAGATGAGATAATAATCACGTATAATATTAATGGCGTACCGCAGCAGAATAATGTGTGGGTAATGGATGCGGGCGAAGCCGCAGCTGCTGTTACAGAAAGCTATATTCAGTGTGCCGGTCAATGCCTGGTACAACCTACTGATGTATACGATACGGTGGTAGTACCTAATCCGGAGTCAACGCTGTTTAATTACATCTGTTCTGACGAGCACCCTTATGTGCACCACTTCCCGAAAGGTTGCCGTTTCGATATTGTATTGAAACCACGATTCAAATATTCATGGCCGCAAAATGGTACGATCACCAACGTGAAGATGAAGATCGTGCGCTCCGGTGCGAAGAATCAGCTTACTGAATCTATGCAGAATTACACCGGCATGAGTACACCTTTCGAAAATGATAATAGCCTGAAAAATGACCTTACGGATCTGATTAATATTTCGGCGAAAGTGTATTCAGATAACAATACGGCTATCCTGCCACAGTTCGATCCATCAATCAATCCGGGTACCTGGGATTCATTGAACAGTTATGTAAATGGAACGAAGCAAGTAAAAAGACTATACCAGGAATATGCATACCTGAAGAACCGTAACTATGGTGGAAATACAAATCGTAAAGCCGGTTTGTTTGATGCCCATACTTTGTGGTCGTTTGACAATGTAAACCCGGATAGTTGTATCGGAAGAACCTGGTATTGTGTTTCTAATACAACTGATAGTGGTAAAGGTTATTTCTCACTGGAAAATCTGCGTAACCGTGTGTACCTCTACCATGACTTTATTGCGCCGGATTATACCTCAGATTATGGTTTGTTGAACCCCAATACAGGAGGTGATCCGAACTGGATTATTGCCCGCACCATTACCAAATGGTCACCATGGGGTTTTGAGCTGGAGAATAAAGATGCGACCGGTAACTATACTGCGGCACAATATGGCTACAACCAGCAATTGCCGGTTGCCCTGGCACAGAATGCCCGCCAGCACCAGATCTTCTCTGAAGGATTTGAAGATTATAAAATGCTGCTGGTGAAGAATAATAAAGTTGGTATCACCATTTCGCCATTCCAGTACCTGTTGCAGATGCAGTCCCTGTCAGCAGTGTATAATGTCTTTAGTATGAATACAGCTTATGGCTTCAACCTGAGTACTGCTGCTGCACACACGGGTAACTACTCTATACAGACCAGTACATTTAGCGGGCTGTCTATTGCAGCAACCAATGCCAATATTGCAAATGGTGGAGCGCGTTACCTGCCGTTCAACTTTACACAGGGGCAGCAATACATTATTTCGTTCTGGTATAAACCACAAAGCAGCACCGCTAATGGTACATCTTATGCCGTACCTGCCGGTTATACTGCCAAGTCAAATATCATTGAAGGCTGGCAGCAGTTTGAAGCGAAAGTGACCATTGGCGCCGGAGCGACTACATATTTCCTCAGTCTGCCAACGAATGCTTATATCGATGATATCCGCATCATGCCGGCACAAGCCAATATGAAATCATTTGTATATAACCCGGTAAATCAGCGCCTGATGGCCACCCTGGACGAAAACAACTTTGCTTCTTTCTATGAGTATGACCAGGAAGGTAACCTGATCCGTACCAAGAAAGAAACCGAAAAAGGGATCATGACCGTTTCTGAATCCAGAAGTGCGAATCCTAAAAGCAATTAATTTCTAATCCAGTGAATCAAATGAAAAAAAATATGATTGTATTGTTAGCCTGTCTGTCCATGGTGTTACCATCATGGGCACAGAGCCTGACGATGAATGATTTCAAGCAGGTGGTGGAGCAGATCAAGAAGATGAGCCGCTACAGCTATGTAACTGATATAGATGCTGTATTCCCTGATGGTAAGAAAGATTCCCGAAAGAATATTTTATACATGGATGCCGCTAAGAAGCTGTTGTTTTTTAAAAATAAAGATGAGCAGATGGTCATGAACAGCCAGTGGTTTTACAAAGCCAGTCACTATCAGAAATATGTAAGCATATTCGATATCGCCCGTTACCGGGAGCGGTACAAAGGAGCTATGGGAGACCTGTCTTCTATATTCAAAAATAGTTCTACCGCCACCTTCCTGGACTCTGTACTGGTACAGCAGGGCAAGATCAAATCGGGTAAGCGCATCGGCGATTTGTCCAGCTATGATTTTTCCTTTCCTAAAGAATCATATCTGCAGTCGGTACAGATCATATTCAACCATGCCACTGGTCTGCCTATGACGATTACCATGCGTACCTTTTTTGCAGAGCCCTATGGGGACAATGCACAGGCAGGTACCACGTACAGTATGCGTTGCCATAGCTATACCACAAACTTCAGCGATGATGTGTTCAGCATAGCATCGCTATTCACCGTGACTGGAGGCAAGGCTCAACTGCTGCAGTTTAAAAACTATAAGTTATCGTCGATTTTATAATAATTTCTTCATTACGAAATACAAAGAATTTTATGGCAAATCATATTGCATCATTAAAATGTATTCAGCGCATCTGTGTATGGCTTATGCTGTTCCTTTTCGGAGGCATGTTCACCGCACAGGCACAGACTTACCGTTTCAAGGAGCGTGAGGCCAGTATGGTTCGTACGGCCCTTGAGATCAAACAGCATAACGGTTTTCCGGATACCATAACCGTAAAGCAGGATAAGTGGGACGAGATCGTGGCTACCGGCAGCAGCTGGACCAGCCGTTTAAAGTTTAAAAGCCTGCAATCCTATGTGCGCTTTTATGTAAACCATGCCTCACCCTACCAGGTAACGCAACCCTATACCTTTAAGCTGACGTATAAGCTACTGGGCTATACCAATCCGCTGGACACAACGGTATACAGTACCCATTACGATACCCTGGTGATCAGTTATAAACCCGATTCTCTGGCCGCCTTCCAGGATCAGAATGTAAAACGCTATACCGGTTACCACAGGATTAAAGTGATCATGACCGGGCTGTATGAATTATCATCCGCTGGTGGCACACCAGTGCCGGTAGATATGAGTACTAACGGCAACTTCTATCGCTTTAACTTCAATGTGGAAGGAGCCGTTACCGTACAGCCTTACCATAAGCAGGTACGTGCGGCCAATAACAGCCTGGTGAATGTATATGGCAATGGTGCGCCAAACCTGAACTCTGGTAATGATGCTCCGGTTAATGATTATCTGCCCGTACGCTGGAACCTGCAGGGTAACAGCCTTAGCAATAATCTGGAACTGACCCCGGTCAATTATGAACTGGAATGGACCTATGTAGATAACTATACCGTAAATCCCGAGACCGGTGTGGTGGGTGAGAAAAGTGCCGCAGCACTGGATTATAACTTCAAGTATAATGGTACCCGTGTAACCGTTGATAGTAACTATTATAAAATACCATTAGTCTACCAGAAAGGTTACCTGGTATACCGTGTACGTATGGTGCGTCCCGATTCGGTGTACTATCGTTATCCGGTATACGGTAACTGGAACCTGGCAGAGTCCGGTACGGTTTCTTCCCTTGCTACAACCAACTATTATAAAATTACCGCCCCGCATAATGGCGATAGCCTCAACTGGCAGTACACCATTTCCTTTGCAGAGCAGGGCAAGTACAAACATGTGATGAGCTACTATGACGGTATGCTCAAGAACAGGCAGAGCATAACCCGCTTCAACAGCCAGCCCAATAAACTGATTGCCACAGAACAGGTATACGATTATGAAGGAAGACCTTCTATCAGCATCCTGCCGACACCAGTTACCACCGATGCCTTCAGGTACCAGTACAATCTGTCTCTGAACCAGAATACCAATGCGCCCTACAAAGCCTCAGACTTTGATAATAATAGTATATACAGTTGTCCGGACGATCCGGTTATTCCGCGCCTGGCCGACAATGCCCTGGCCAATATTTATTACTCTGCTCTGAATCCCAATAAACAAGGGTTTCAGAAATTTGTACCCGATGCCGGAGGCTATCCTTTAGTACAAACGGTGTACTCTCCCGGTTTTGAAGACCGTGTAGACAAACAAGGTGGGGCGGGAGACAGCCTGCAGATTGGCTACAAACACTACACCAAAAACAATTATGTAAGTGGTGATCAGATGGACCTGAACCGTTTGTTCGGTTTGAATGTGGGTTTATCCGGTTTCTACCGTAAAACGGTTGCGCAGGATCCGAACGGACAATACTCCCTGAACTATACCGATTACAAAGGACATACCGTAGCCAGCTCCCTGGTAGGTATTCCCGATACTACACAGCTGGCCCTGATGCGCAATGCCAATGTGCCGGACACCTCTTCTTTCACAGAAGATCATATGTCCGGTATGCCGCAGCAACTGGTGGGTATGAGCCGCATTTTTGAGAAGTCTTACTTCAATGATGTGGATGGTAATAACATGGTACAATACCTGGCCAGCTTTACGCCATACGCCACTTTCTGCCCGGGTAAATACCTTTCACTGAAAGCAGACTTCCAATATTCTATAATTGACGAATGTGGTAACGATGCACAGTTTCTGCCACGTTCCGGCAGCCTGGGCGAAAGCCGCGTACTGACCAGCCCTGCGCCTGTACCTTATGCAGATACTCCTGTATATCCTTTCCTGAAATCCGGAGCATACCAGATACAGAAAACAATGACCTTCCATGCCGATGATATAGAAAAGGTAGTGGATGAGTTTATTGCAATGAATGATAACTGTATGCGTACCGAACAGGATTTCGTTAAGGAAGAAGTACTGTCTAAAGATTATCCTTGTCCTCCAGAGAAACGTGATTGTGATTTCCGCAGACAGAGTATGAAAGATGAGTTGTGGCCAAATTTCAATCACAGCAATACTATACGTAAGTACGGTTATTACAATGACAGCTCAGGAGCATTCGTGAGCAACAACAATTCAATCTTCACCTTCCTGCCTTATAAAGTAGTACAGCATTCGTACCTTGATGATGGAGGTAATCCGGTGTATTACGACAGTACCTATTATCATCACCGCTACCAGGATACCTGCCTGGTGCACCTGCCGGATACAGTAATCCGTTTCGGCCATGTGTATACCCATCTGCAGGACCTGCCGGTAGATACCTTTATTGCTATCTTTAATGATGATATTGCAGAGGCTTTACTGCCATTGCATCCAGAATATTGTAACCTGCAGAACTGTGCCAGCGATCCGTTTGCCAGCACCCTGAATAACATGCCTGATGCGGCTACCGCAGAGCAGATGGGTTTACTGCACCTGCAAGATGTAATACAGGCCGACCCTTTATTCAGCCAGCTGCCCCCGTCATTTGCCTCACCGTATGACAGCCTGGCGCGCTTTGCGTATTCTGGTATGCTCATCGATTCCCTGGCGATGATTAAAGCGTACTGCGGTTGTGATGACCCTGTTATTTTTGAAAAATGCCGTATCGATTTCCAGAACGAAATTGCCGGCAATGTATTTAACGGTGCGCATGTGAAGGAAGAGTACTTTATCATGATGCGTAACCTGTATCTGGCCAGCCGTCAGCGTTTCAAACAATATCTTGATCCGCAGCTCGGTGGTATCAACTGTGCTCAATGTCAGCCGGTACGCATGACCCTTATTCCACCGGCCATTTATCCGCCAACCAATATAGTTACTAGCCCAACCAGTAATCCATGGAGTGGTGGTGGTACCGGAGGCGGTACAACAGGTGGAAATATTTTCGGTATCAATACTGCTGCGTTGAGTAACCTCTCGCTGAACTACCCGGATAGCTTCGGTAACCAGTTGCTGCAGCTCTTCCATTCGTTTGGCAGTACCGCCGACAGCCTGGCCATGGCCGCACAAGGCATCTACAACCAGGGTAATACCCTGCTGAATAACGGAGCGATCAATCATATTATTGAAGACCTGCAGAACTGTGCCGATTCGGCAAGCCTGCAACCGGTACGTACTTATCTGCTGGATCTGTGTGCCAATGGATTGGCACAAATGGGACATTTTACCCCAAATCAGATCCGCAATGCACTGACTTTTGCCAACATTCCGCTGACCGATCTGTGTCATCCGTACCTGATCAATTATGACTATTTAAACCAGAGCAATACCTTTAAATTCAGTTGCCGTACAGAGACCTTCTATGATGCTGCGACAACAGCACTTAATACCGGTCAGTATATCGCAGCGTTGACGAATCCTTCGGTTGAATATAATGCTACACTCAGCAACAGTAATGCATTTGAGCAGCCGATTATCACTAAGCTGGGCAATACCAGTGTGAAAATACAGAGCACCTATGATGTGAGCAACCAGGCATACGTCCTGCATCTGTATACCAATACCATGAGTGATGCGAATGCCGTACGTTTTTATTTTAAAGACAATGGGGGCAGCTGCCAGTATCCATTCCAGTTGTCCGCAGGCCAGAACCTGGCCCTGGAAGTACAGTGTATCAACGAACATGAACCCATAGACAGCTTTTATAAACTCAATGTAAAAGGTGCAGTAGGCTTGTATGCCTTTTCTGTCAATGCTGTAAAGACGTCTGCATCCGGCAGTGTAAGCTGTCCGGTTATCGCCTGGAACAACACCGTGCCGATGAATGATGACGGGATCAGTAATATCTCAGATTGTATTCCTTGTACCGAGATGTACAAACTACACCAGGCCTTTATGGATACCATGAACCTGTTTAATATCCATGAAGTAGATCATCCTTACTACGAAAAGTCGCTGCGTAATTTTATGAACTATACGCTCAAGCGTTCTTATGGTGGTTATGACTATACCCGCTTTATGGAAAGTTGTGCGCTGGCCGATCATCAGCCCTTACCATTGCAGAATGCATACGCAAGTTTATTGTTCACCTCTCCTACTGCAGCACAGTTATTTCTTCAAGGTATTGGACAGATCGATACAACAGTAGCCTTTTGGCCAAAACTTAGATATATAATTAATGTCAACAACCAGGAATGGGTGCATATTGATTTAAATACCGTTCCTCAATCTTTATGGAAAACATATAAAGACTACATTACTGCATATACCACCGATATTCTCGTTAAGCAGGTTAATGTTCCATTTCTTGATGTTGCTCAGCAACCAAGTTTGATTAGTTATATACTCACTGCTTCCGGACCGTTATCGTCAGCAGATGTTACCGCTATTCAATCGAATACAGGGCTAGAGTTTAATTATTGGCCACATGGTGTCCTAAGCATATTTAATGGGATCAACTATCAAGCCAATAATGTAGCCTATTTAGTATTGCCATCTGGTATGTCCATCACAGATGCTGGCCGTAAACTGGATTGGGTAGAAAATTATTTAAGGCAGCATAATATTGTCTATACGCTGCTCAACCGCTACGCAAGCACCGTCGACAACCAGTATTATACCCCAGAAAAAACGGCCTACCTGGGTCGTGTGAGTGGTATCCTTAACCTGAGCCGTCGTCGTGCATTAGACAGCCTGGAGACTGCACCACTGATTGCCGGCCTGCCGGTATTCAATGGCAAAGTCCTGAGTTACGGAACCTATACCCGCCCCAATGATGTAGAAAACCTCTACATTGTAGACCCGGCCACCGTTACCAATGGTACACAATTCGGCGTATTACAAACCATACTGGACGGTGTAAAAACCTACCTGGGGGGTAATAAACTATTCTTCTCTATCGGCAATACCCGCCAGGTATTACCGGCACAAAAACTGACCGCATACCGTTGTGGGGATGAAAGTTTCTGGTTCCGCTACTTTGGCGTAAATGATACTTTATATAACGTATACCTCAAGCCACCAAGCTTTATCAAAACCACCGATCTGGCCAACTATACCGTAGCCGGTATAGAAGTGATGCCGGGCGATGAGCGCAGCAACTCCTTCAAACTGGTGATGTATAACCCATCAGCACCGGTGCAGTATGTTACGGTTAAAGCTTATACCGACTTTGTGATCGGCAATAATAAAAAGCTGAACAATGTACTGCTGGCCAATCCGCTGACGCTGAATGAGGAAGACTCTATCATGAACTGTGAGCGCATGAAACTGGAAGCCGCTGTGTATGAGGGCAAGGTGCGTTACCGTCATTACCGTGATTCTGTACGTAATCAAATGATCGGAGACTTTACCGATTATGTGATGCACAATGGCGTGACCGAACAATTGACCACCAGCTACAAAACGCAGCGCTTCAACTATACCCTTTATGAGTATGACCGCGCACAGAACCTGATCCGTACCATTCCGCCGGCCGGGGTAAAATACCTGGATGTAAACCTGCTGAGCCAGGTGAATACTGAGCGGGAAAATGGTGGTAATGCACCACAGTACCTGCCCGACCATAAGAAGGGTAGCCTGTATCACTACAACTCCCTGAACCAGGTAGTAGATCAGAGCACACCGGACGGAGGCAAAACAGAATTCTTCTACGATGCCGCAGGGCGCATGATCTTCTCCCAGAACGAGAAGCAGCGTGAAAGCGGTCGCATGACCTATACCCTGTACGATGAGCAGAGCCGTATTATAGAAACCGGCCAGGCCAAGGTCGCCTGTGCACCTTACTTTGTGCCACTGCCATCGACTACGATACCGGCCACGTATACCTGCGCCTACCTGGTGAATGGCTTACTGACGCCATTCCCGCCGCAGGTCGCCAACCTGAAAGCCTATACCAACAGTACCATCGTCAGCTATGTGCGTGCACTGGCAAGAGAAGAGGTGGTCATGACTCAATACGATGATCCTGCGCTGAACCTGGCTGCACAGGCCGGTATGAGCGCACAGGACAACCTGCGTAAGCGCGTAGCCGCGATTAAATACTTCGATGCATTGGCTGCGAATAACCAGGGCGTAAGTAACTACGACTATGCTATGCACTTCAGCTACGATATCGCCGGTAATGTCAAAACCCTTACCCGCGACTATCCGTCATGGAGCGCCTCAAATCAGCGTTTCAAACGCGTAGACTATGACTATGACCTGATCAGCGGTAAGGTAAATCTGCTGAGCTATAACCGCGGCTTTGCCGACCAGTACTACCAGCGCTATGGATACGATGATGATAACCGCATCACCGATGTAGAGACCAGTGCCGACGGTATAGTATGGAACCGCGATGCCGGCTACCAGTATTACGATCATGGTCCGCTGGCGCGTATGAGCCTGGGCCAACAGCGTGTACAGGGTGTAGACTATGCCTATACCATCCAGGGCTGGCTCAAAGCCATCAATGGCGATGTGCTGAACCCGGATAAAGATATGGGTGAAGATGCTATCGGTAACAGCATACACGGTCGTGATGCCGTAGCCATGAGTATCGATTACTTCAAAGGCGATTATAAGCCTATCGGTGATACCATTGTGACCTTTGCCGCCACCATGGGCAAGAACCTGTACAATGGTAATATACCGCGTACGAGTACAGCCATCAAACCATTCGAGAACCTGAGTGCGACCTATACCTACGATCAGTTGAACCGGCTGATGCGTGCCCAGTATGCAGAACTGGCGGGCGATGGTACCCTGACCCCGACCAACCGCTATAAGAACAGTTATAGTTATGATGCCGATGGTAACCTGCAGCAACTGACCCGTAATGGCAATAACAACAGCCTGCTGCAGATGGACAGCCTCATCTACCGTTACACGGTAGGTAATACGGACAACCGCCTGCAGAATGTAAATGATTACGTCGCCAATAACTATACTAATGACATTAAACAGAATACGGTAAACAATGTATCGCGCTACCTGTACGACCGTACCGGTAACCTGGTGAAAGACCTGGTAGGCGGACAAGATACCATACAGTGGAACCACTATAACAAAGTAAACTATGTAGTACAGGACGATGATGACAGCACCACGCTGCGCTTCGCCTACGACGGATCGGGTCAGCGTTACCTGAAGACCAATACCATCAGCGACCATGATACCACCATCGAAAAAGGAGAGTACTATGTACACGATGCGCAAGGTAATATCCTGGCCGTGTATAATGCTGAGACCCGCTATGAAGTAAGTGCGGTAACGGTCATGACCAATATCCTGAACTATACCATAGGTCAGGCAGGTATTGCCAATACCCTGGGCAACTTTATTGTACCGACTTATGGTAATAATGGCGGCTTTCAGCAGTACTTCCTGAATGAGGGAACGAAATATCCTACCTGGCTCAATAACCAGCTGACAGCGCATACACCATCTTACTATATGCAGCATAGCCCGGCGGTCTATACACAGTTCCTGTCTCACCCCGATAAACAGAATGATATCTATGCAGCTATGGCAGAGTATACCACCAATACCAGCGAAAAGGTACTGGCCAATGCAATCGAACATTTCATTATACCTGCCGATCCTAAGGACTATAACCCGGGCAGAATTTTAGACTGGTTCAATCAACTGTTTAGCCCTGCAAGCAGTACAGATGCCCGTCATAAGGCCGTAAGCTACCTGACCAATATGGGCAACCAGGCAGCGGTAGAACAGCTGTACCAGGCTGTTGAAGTGTATTATGATGGCAGTAATATGATAGAGACTATAGGCCGAATGGAAGAAGCAGTGCAGAGTGGAATGGTGAATGTAGATTTGCTTTCAGAAGCTTTTTACATTAACTTTATACAGGATGAAAGTAACCGTCCCGATTTGCTGGATTTCCTGGATAATGTATGTAAGGACACCGATATTCATTCCCTTAGTAACGGGGAGAATGGGGGAGTGCTTAACCAGCTGATCAATAATACCTACCAGGCCGCAATGGTTGATGTGGCCGGTTATCAGCCGGAGTTTGGGCACTTTGTGGATTACTGGCCATCTACACAGGAATTGATGATGATGCAGAGCAGCAATAAAGACTTGCTGTCTGTGATCTACAGCCAGGAACCGGCGACCGTATTAAACGGAATCTATACCGAATCCGGGAATAGCACTTACCTGCTGGTAAGCGGTATACTGAATACAACCGGCTATACTGTAAACTGGCAATCCATGCTGGCTACCCTGCAACAAAGCATGGTTATGCAGGTGCCGACCACCGTGTACCAGGATGCACTGAAAGCGCAGAACCTGTACCTGTCTTCGCATCACCTGTATGGTATCAGTAGACTAGGTACCAAAGACTACCTGTCCAAACAGGTATACTCCAGCATAGACCTGACCGGCGCACAGGCGGTATATGATACCACCTTACTCAGTAGCCGCAGACCCTGGTACAGTGCCGAGTACCAGGACATCATTGGCGGTAACTCTACCACCCCATGGGGTATGGCCGACCAGGGACACTTTGCCGTGAACCACAACATTGGTCAGAAACAGTACGAGCTGAGCAACCACCTGGGCAATGTGCAGGCAACGGTAAGCGATATGCCGTTCATCAAGCGTGAACCGATACCGGGTACCGATATCCTCGCCCCGGTTAAGGAACCGGCGATGGTGAGTGCCTATGATTATTATCCTTTTGGTATGCTGCAACCCGGACGCTATGTGAGCGACACCACTAGTCAGTGCCTGACTGTAAGCCGCAACCGCTGGGTCACTACCTGGATCAGTTATTGCGTACCGGCCTGGTCACCGAGTTATTATACCGAGCTGGGTACCGCTACCGCAACCCTGTTGAGCAATAATACCCTGCTGAATGTAAACTCCATCAGCCTGAACGACGGGGTGAGTCTCATGCAACAGGTGACTCCCGGAATGGTAAATACCGTATCTTTGGATATCGCCAGTCTGGATAAAACTGATGTGAATGGCGCCATTGTACAGGTAGTAGAGCAGATCGGTTCTGAGAATGTAGTATTGGGTAGTATGTCTGTGAAGACCTTAGGCACTCATCGTATCAACTTTACCCCGACAGGTTCGGCCGTGCAGCTCTGGATCTTAGGGCCTTATGACATGATCCTGAAACCAACCTGTTATACCTACCCGGTTACCACACAGGAAACCTATCTGGTAGATATCTGTGACGAAAATAAGGATCGATATCGATTTGGATTTAATGGGCAGGAGAAGGATAATGAGTTGAAGGGTAAGGGAAACTCTTTAGACTTTAAGTTTAGAGCATATGATAGCCGATTAGGTAGATTTATGAGTGTAGATCCACTATATAAAAAATATCCTTGGAATAGTAATTACGCATTTGCTGAAAACAGTCCAATAAGAGGAATAGATTTAGAGGGAGCCGAATTGTTGGATGTGAATACTGGATGGTATAGTATGCAAAAATATTCAGGAAATGAGCGGGAAATTGCTATGAAGCCTGCAAATATTTCTTCAGAATTTAAAGCAGATGATAATTACAGTCCTCTATTTAGTCCAGGGTCTGTTGGGATGACAACTTCTGGTTACATTGATTATACTAAACCTCCAGAAGGAAGTAGTGCATATTATAGAGAAAGCAATAACTTGCCGCCACTTGGAACTACTTTAAAAGATATGTCGACAGGTTTAGGACCTGATCCAACAAATGGTACTGCGGGTGGTAGAATGGGTAGAAATGTAGATGATAATCGCGCATATGCAGATAGAGCATCTGGTAAAGCGGGTGCGCCAGCAGAAGTGTACAATAATATTAAGATATATCAAGAGGCCCAGGTCGGAACTGCTTATGGGGAATTAAATAAAAACAACGCAGCATTTGATAGAGCCATTAAAGTAGTGACCTCTCAAGCTTCACTTATGTTTGAAAGCAGTTATGATGTTGGTTTTAGTAACGATGTGATTAATTTTGTATATGATGGCTCGCTACCTCAAGTTGAAGTTACGGATGCAAAGAATATAAAACAAAATCTTGAATACAGGAAAAAAGTAATGGGTACAGGTATGGATATAATGAAAGTGAATCGGATTGATATAAAAGAAGAAACGCAAAAATCTTATCAGCAAACTCTTAACAGTATTCAATCTTTAGATTCTGGGTCTACTCCTGCATTAAATATGCAAGGAGGATTGAATTGATAAATTTAAAATTTAAATAAATGAAACAAATATTGTTATTCTTTTCTCTTATTATTCTGTCATGTGCCGCAGGTCTTTCAGATGACCAACGCATGTTCAATACTGTTAACCGAGTGACCTATTGCGTCAGTGAACTTAATTACGATTGTATTGATAAATTATCCGCTTACGATTTATCGAATAATGGTAACGGGGGGGTAAAATCACAAATGAAGAAAGCTTATTACGATATGAAAAAATATCATAATAACAAAGTTGATAGCTTAATATTTAAGCGAGATACAGTTTATGATAATTTGGGGCGATTAAAGTTTACTGTATACTTATTTGACGGTTTTGATAGTTTGACAGGTGTAACACATTCTGAATTGCAGATTTTTGTTGGTCCAAAAGACATGTATAGCTTGGATAAGATTTCTGATTTACAATATGTAGATGAAATAGATGTCAAATATCGTGAATACTTACTAAAGCAAGGGAAGCTCTTAGAAACGGATGAATTGCTCAAAACTATAAAATAGGCAGGCAGTGGGGGTAGTGGGTAGTGTTACATGGTAGTGTTCCCTACGTCACGTTTTGCTTATTTATATGTTTACTTAGTTGAGCGTTATAATACAAACTGATTTCCCTAGATAGAAATGGAGGCCTATATTGGCCTCCATTTTGTTGTTTGAAAGGAATAATAGTCTATTTTATTGCATCGCTTTACCTTTAGTGTTCCTTACGTCACTTATGTATTGTACATCATGTAATGAAGCTTGCGTCAAAAGAGGTTTGCGTAACAATATTCAGCAATACTATTGTAAGATGTGTTGCAAATATCAGCGTGCACAATATCTGAGGAATCGCATAACCGCAGCGACAAAGACTAATTTGATTGCGTTACATAAAGAAGGTTTGGGAATCAGGAGTATAGCCCGGTATTTTAAAATGTCGGCATCTAGTGTGGTTCGCTTCATTATGAAAGTAGCCGGAAAGTTGGGGAAACCTTTGGCAAATGAGCCGCATCGGCGATATGAAGTGGATGAGCTATGCACCTATATTGGCAATAAAGTCAACCGTATCTGGATTGCTTATGCCTATTGTAGAGAAAGCGGATCTGTTGTTGATTTTGTGATTGGAACTAGAAGTAAAATGAGCTTACAGCCTTTGATTGATGTTCTTTTGCACTCTGCTCCAAAGACGATTTTTACCGATAAACACCAGACTTATACAACACTTATTCCTAAGAGTATTCACAGTACGGAACGCAGGAGCACAAACCATATCGAACGCATGAACCTTACTTTAAGAACACATCTGAAACGACTGAATAGAAGAACGATCTGTTTCAGTAAAAGTGTTGCTATGCTGCAAGCCTGTCTGATGATCTATTTCTTTGGGTAAAATAAATATCTTTGGATATTACGAGTATTGTTCAGACGGGTGATGATGCCACCATTATACAGGCTGTAGAGATGATTGGCAATGATGCAGTCGTGTTGGGGAGTATACCGGTTACCGGCAAGGGTGCCTATCGTATCAGCTTCAAACCGACGGGTTCAAGCGTACAACTGTCGGTACTGGGAGCATATGATATACTCCTGAAACCAACCTGTTATACCTACCCGGTTACGACTCAGGAAACCTACCTGGTAGATATCTGTGATGAAAATAAGGATCGATATCGATTTGGGTTTAATGGAATGGAAAAGGATAATGAACTGAAGGGGATAGGGAATAGTTATGACTTTACATTTAGAGCATACGATAGTCGTTTAGGTAGATTTATGGGTATTGATCCATTGTTTAAACAATTTCCTTGGAATAGTGCTTATGCTTTCGCTGAAAATAGGGTAATTGATGGAGTTGATTTGGAGGGAGGAGAATTTAAATATTCGACTTTGGATCCTCTGGCAGGAATCAGATCTGCTAACTTTACGATGGATGTAATGAAAGGTATAGTTAAAACTGCAGCTGCAGGACTTGGAGTGATAACTGAAGTTATTGGAGATGTTCACTATGGTAATCGGATGACTGAAGAAAATCACAAAAAACACTTCCCGCAAACACATGGTAAAAATAATGCCGTTTTAGTTAAAGAAACATTCAAGGCACCCTTTTACACTTTGCAAAGATTAATAGAAGATCCGACAAATGGAGAAAATTGGGGAGAAGCTATATTTGTGGGAATGACTTTAAGGTCAGGTGCTAAATCATTTAAAGAAGGTATAGTAAGGAGGATGCCTACTCTTCTTGAAAAAGAATGAATTTAGCTCAAAATTTCTTTAAAAAATCAGGCGTAAATGATATCCCAAGACATATGGATGCAGTAGATTTTAATCAACCAGTTCAAACAAAAGTGTATCCTGCAGGATCTGTTTTTTATAGATATACTCAAAAGGAACTTCTGCCCCCCAAGCACTATTTCTTTTTAGATGAAGGTACTATGGCTGGAGAACTCGGTATCGGGAGAAAAGTGTATTCAAATCCAGAATCATTTGTAATCGAAAAATATACACTTGAAAAACCTGTTAAGGTGTTAGAGACAAGAGTTAATTTATTTGATGAAAATGGAACGCCGGGGGCAAAACAAGTATTTAGTACTGATATACAAAATTCTTCAACAATAAAAGTTATGAGTCCTTATGAATGATGATGTTTTTAATTTTTTGCAATTTTCTTTATTTAGAAATGATCCGGAAAAGCAGCTTTTTTTTTATGATAAAGGGTTTAATATGCTATTTGCATGCCATAAAGTACATGACAAACTAAGTCCGTTATTTAAGAATTCCTTAACTCCAAAATCTGAAGAAAAAATAAGAGTGTTTACGGCTGAAATCAATAAATTGGTGCTTGGTGATAACAAAATTGTTATATTAGAATTTGTTGACTTTAAAGATAGGTTTGATTGGTTAAATACAATTGTCGATTTATTGTCAAAGGACGAACGGAATATATTGTTGGAAAGTTATAATATAACTACTATGCATTTAGATTCTAATAAAGACAAACTCAGCATTAGAACTTTGCAATATCTTGATTATTCTAAATTTAAATTTACCTCTTTAAAGATAGAGGATATCTATAAAGAGCTAGCGATTTCTGAAAATACATCTGTACTTTGGTAAGGTAGTGGGGTAGTGTTCAAAACGTCACTTGATTCACAAAGTATATGCTTTTATAATTGATACTAAGCTAATTTTTTGATTTTGGATTTAAAAAAGGAAGACTATATTGTCTTCCTTTTTTGCATTTAAGTTTCCAGAAAGCCCTTCTATCTGCATTTAAGTTTTCTTTGTGTTCAAAACGTCACTTTTGAAATGTAAATACTGTGCAAACTTCTGTATCAAAAGAGGAGTTCGGAATAAAATTCAGCAATATTATTGTAAGCAATGTCGTAAATATCAGAGAAAAGTTTATACAACTATTTTGTTGACGAAATAGATAGGATGCATATAGCTCAATTGAATAAAGAAGGAATGGGTGTCAGGAGCATAGGTAGGTTTCTAAAAATATCAGCCTCTAATGTAGTTCGAATAATTGTACTACTTCAAAATCTGATCGAAAAACCTGTTCTGAAAGCCAGTCAGCAGGAATATGAAGTTGACGAACTATGCACTTTTATTGGTCATAAAGCCAACCGTATCTGGATTGCGTATGCCTATGTACTACAATCCGGCCAGTCGTTCCAATGCCTTTTCCATATTAATGCCCCTGCCCAGTACGGGTTTGAATAGGTCTCCTTTTTCGCGGATGTGCTCCAGTGCATTATAGATATTAAAATCCGTTGGCTTCAATCCTGCTTTCAGTTCATCCCATTCCAATGGCATCGATACTGGGGCACCGGGCTTGGGCCGCAGGCTGTACACACTCGCCAGCGTCTGTCCCTGGCGGTTCTGCAGGTAATCAAGATAGATTTTACGATCACTTCTTTTCTGGAGACGACGTTCCAGAGTAGTCAGTTCCGGTAATCGTTTATTGACCTCCTGCATGAGCAGGTGTGCAAAATCTTTAACCTGCTCAAATGTATACTGTGCACCCATCGGAAGGTATATATGTATACCCGTGCTGCCTGATGTTTTGCAGTATCCTTTCAGCTTAACCAGATCCAGTATCTCCTTTACCTGCAGTGCGGTTTCTATCACATCATTAAAGCTATTCTTCGCAGAAGGGTCCAGGTCCAGCACCAGGAAATGCGGGTATTGCAGATCGGGCAGGGCACTGTTCCATGGATTAAGATCAATGCAGCCAAGGTTGTTGAGATAAGCCAGCGTAGCTTTATTATTGCAGATCAGGTAATGAATATTTTTATCGGTCGATGCTGAAAATACATCAGTCGTTTTGATCCAGTCCGGTGTATGTTCATCCGCATCTTTCTGATAAAAACTATCGCCCTCAATACCGCCGGGAAAGCGGTTGAGCGAGAGCGGACGGTTCTTCAGGTGTGGTAAAATATACTCCGCTACCGACTGGTAGTAATCAATAACCATACCCTTGCTGATCTTTTCTTTGGGGAAATAAATCTTATCCTGGTTAGTCAGGATAACTTTATGCCGGTTTAAGGTAATCACTTCCTCTCCTGCTTTCTGTGTGGTGGCGTTCTTTTTCATTGTCGTTGGTTTATCGGTAATTTCAGCAGCGTCCTTGTCTTCCCTCAGTCCGATAAACACCGGATGCCTGTAGATACCATCTTTAGTGATTTCGGTATATTTAATGGCACATACCAGTACCGGTGCGACCCAGGTAACCGGGGCATTGGTTTTGGGTATTGTACTGAAGGGACATTTATCTGTAATCAGTGGCTTTAACCTGGCGTACATATCCTCAAGAGATTTCTGATTGAACCCAGTACCGGTATGGCCGCAATAGGTAAGCCTTCCATCAATATATTTGCCCAGTATGAGCGCACCAAATTTGTGCCGGGAGCCTCGGGGTTCCGTAAAGCCGCAGATAATAGTCTCTTCTGTATTGGTAAATTTTACTTTGAGCCAATCCTGGCTTCTGTAGTTTTCCCGGTACACACTATCGGCCCTCTTGGCTATCATTCCTTCCAGTTGCATAACCCTGAGCCGTTCAAAAAAAGCAATACCTTCTTCCGGAATGTGGTCACAATATTGAACCAGCTGTGTTGTGGTCAGGGCCTCTTTCAGCAATTCTTTGCGTTGCAAAAGGGGCAGCATTTTGGTACTGTGTCCGTTCAGCCATAAGAGATCAAATACATGATACACCAGCACCAGGCTGGGATGCTCATCTACCTGCTGTAATAGTTGAAATGAAGGTTTCCCCTTTGTATCATAAGCCACAATCTCTCCGTCCAGTACCATGTCGTATTGCTGTGCAGAAAGGTCTTTCGTGATGTTAGGGAATTTTTCAGCAAATGAAATACCGTTGCGGGAATACAGCAGTGTTTCCTCATGTCGCAGATCGGCTATAGCCCTGTAGCCATCCCATTTGATTTCGAAAACCCAGTCCGGGTCATCGAATGCCCTTGTGTTCAGACTGGCCAGCATTGGATGTATATAGTGCTGTAGTTTGCGTTCCTTGCCCAGGGTATTAAAGCGCCGTACCTCAGGCTTCAGGACTTTTTTGTTTTCGCGGCCGGGCTTTTTTTTTTCTTTCAGAAATTTTGTGACCTTAGATCCTTTGGCTGTATGCGCTTCCGCATCGTAAGGGCTTTCTGCATAGCGGTCATTATGTTTGATCAGCAACCAGGCATTTTCTTCCGCCTGTTTCATTTTGACCAGGGCGAATTCTCCTTTCAGTTTTCTGCCTTTCAGGATAAACTTCAGCGATCCGGATTGCAGGTCTTTCAGCAGCTGTTTCTCATCATCCAGCTTACTTTCTTCCAGCGGTTCGTAAGTACCGTGGTCCCAGACTTCCACCTGGCCTGCACCATAATTGCCTTCCGGTATATTGCCTTCAAAATCTTTGTAGTCATAAGGGTGATCCTCCACCATCATGGCCAGGCGTTTATCAGCGGGGTCCAGAGAAGGACCTTTGGGTATAGCCCAGCTCTTGAGTACCCCATCCATCTCCAGCCGGAAATCGTAGTGCAGGCGGCTGGCAGCATGTCTTTGAATAACAAAGATCAGCTTGCCTTTACTGCTTTTACTGCGGCCTTCCGGCTCCGTAGTCTCCTCAAATTTTCTTTTTTCATTATAGTCTTTCAGCGTTTTCATGAGGTCGTGGTTTTGCGTTTACGGGATTGCAGACTGGCCTTCAATTGTGCCATCAGGTCTACCACTTTACCCTTATCCGGTGCAGCTGTTTTCTTCGCTTTCACCGTTTTGCCTTTCGCTTTCTGGTTAATGATTTTCAGCAAAGCTTTAGCATAATTGTCCTCATATACAGCGGGATCGAAAGGCGAAGACAATTGCTCAATAAGGCTTTTGGCCATTTTTAATTCGGCAGGTTTCGGTGCTTTGGCAGCTGGTAATTTCAGGTCTTTATAATCCCTTACCTCTTCAGCAAATCGCAGGCGTTGCAGCATCAGTACCGCATCATTATAAGGACGTATCATACCTATGGCCTCACTTTCGCGCAATATAAAAGTGCCTATACCCGCCATACCTGTATCCTGCAGGGCATGCAACAACAGGCGATAAGCTGTCTCTCCGCTTTTCTGCGGTTCGAGGAAGTAGGGGTTTTCAAAGTATACACTGTCTACATCTGATTCTTTGACAAACTGGTCTATAGACAGGATCTTTGTTTTTTCCGGCATGGCCGCAGCAAAGTCCTGTTCATCCAGTACCACATAGCGGTCTTCTATCAGGTAGCCTTTCACTATATTTTCCCATTTTACCTCTTTGCCGGTATGGGCATTTACGCGCTTAAACTGAATATTAGAGAGATCTTTACGATCCAGCATATCCAGGTCAAGTTTACTGGTTTCGGTAGCGGAATAAATTTTGATGGGGATGTTGACCAGGCCAAATCCAATGGCGCCATTCCAGATTGCTTTCATATCCTGTTTTTTAAAAATCAACAATTGAAGCACCTTGCGGCGGTAGGGGGCTAATAGAAATGCTACGGTACTTCCTGTTTAATGCTTACGCTTGCGGTAATAAAAATTCAGTACTAAAAGGCAACAGTTTACCAGGAGTGAAAATGAATTGGTGACGATAATAGGCCAGTCCTTTTTTTGAATACCATATACTACCCAAAGGCTTAGTCCGATCAGTAATGCCGTAAGCATCAGTACTGAGATGTCCTGCGGTTTTTGTTCCCTGATCAGTTTTATCAGCTGGGGCAATAAAGATATACCGGTAAAAATGCCGGCTATAATGCCTGTCATTTCCGTACTCATAGGTGAGCATAAAATTAACGCATATCAGATTATCAGCAGGTGATATGTTATATAAACTTATGTTATAAAGTATGGGGGCCTTCCTTAACTCCTTTTCGATTCAGATACAGGCAAACCTTTATTGTATTCACATAATAGGAAGCAGTGCGAATCTACTCATGATCCACAGAGTGCACTCAGATTTGATTGCTACACTTTTTTGTGGCACTTATGTCAGTTGCTCTTGAAACGAATGTTCATTACTGGAGAACGAATTTTCAGAATCTGTTGCCCAATATTCAGTTTAGACTGATAATATTTATGCCTATGATTTATTATTTTTTGATTAAGGAACAAGAGAAATATCCATAAATGGTGATTAATATTTAAAATAGGCAGTTTAGTTATATATATTTGCACTTTAACCAATCGTTTACACTGTTACTTCTATTATGTTACCATGTCATTTGAGAAAAGCTATTGTTTTATTACTCCTGTTAAGTTTCTGTTCAGCCAAAGTATCTGCCCTTCCAACGCTTGATACAAATGCGATCAAAGCAAATATTAAAACTGTTACAGATAGTGTCACCATCAACCCTGCTTTTGCGAAAGACCTTGCAAGCCGTACCTTAAAAGAATCACAGCAGATTAACTATCCCTGGGGTATTTTTATGAATACACTGGCACTGGGATCGATAGCTTACAACAATGGAGAACGGGAACAAGCCATAAAACTGCATCAGGCCGCATTGACCTATGGTCGTGCGCATGGTTTCAAACAAAAAGAGGCCATTGTGCTCAGCAATCTCGCAAAAGATTATGGCGGTTCTGGTGATACCAAAAAGGCAATCGCTTTGTATCATGAAGCGATGAAAGTAGCACAGGAAATAAATGACAGCGCTCAGATGGGTATATCATTGCAGGGGCTGGGCCAGACATACAGTAATATTGGCTATCCTGAAGAAGCCATTAAATACTGCAGCCAGGCAGCCGACTTGTTTATAAAAAAAGAAAAGTATTCCTCACTAAGGTTCTCCTATAATCATATCGCCTCTGCTTATATACACCTCTCCAGATTTGATAGCGCTTATAAGTATATCTGGTTATCGAAGCGTGCCTATGATGCTACCGGAGCCACAGTGCCGCAGCTGGATTTTTATATGAACATGGCTATTTGTTGTGATTCTTTAAAAATGAAAGATTCAGCGGCTTACTATTTTGAAAAAGTAATTATCGCTGCTCGTGAGGTGAATGATGAAATAGCCTTGCAGCCTGCCTTAGCCTACCTGGCAATTAAAGAGGCCGCCGCTGGCCATACTACTAAAGCCATTAAATATTATAAGGAAGCATTGCTGCTGACGGAGAAGTTCAATAACCTTGAAGGCTGCATTAGTATAACAGGCAGCCTCGCCGAACTGTATGCGCAAAACGGCGATTACCTGAATGCTTATGAATATGCTTTAAAAGAGGCCGCATTCAGAGAGGATTATATCAACCAGGAAAAAATAAACGCGGTGACTGCACTCAATGCAAAATTTGAAAAGCAGCAATTACAATATGAGTTTGATAAAAAAACCGCAGCTACAGCACTGGCTAATCAACAGAAAATAGCTAAAAGAAATATGCTGCTGTACGGGTTTATCGGCCTTGCGCTGCTACTGGGTGTTATTATTATATTCGTCATTAAATCTTTCAGACAAAAAGCGATCATCACTGCGAATAAGAATGAACAGCTGAAGCAGCGATTATTGCTCACGCAGATGAATCCACATTTCATTTTTAATTCGGTAGACAACATCCAAAGCCTTATCCACAGCAACAAAGATGAAGAGGCAATCAATTACCTGACCAGGTTTTCCAAACTCACCAGGCAGATACTGGAGAACTCAAGAGAGAATTATATCAGCCTGGATGAAGAACTGAATATGTTGGATAACTACATGAATATTCAAAAGCTGTTATACAACAATAATTTTACGCATAAGGTAACGGTAGATGAGGGCATAGATCCCGAAGTTGTTTTACTGCCGCCCATGCTTACCCAGCCGTTTATTGAAAATGCCATCAGGCATGGCCTGAAAAATAAAAAGGAAGGAGGTATTATTCATGTTCGTTTTTACATGAAAGAAGACCAGTTGTTTTTTGAAGTAACGGATAACGGAACAGGGCTTGCAGCCAAAGGAACAGAAGAGGGACAGCGCTCTTTATCCACACAAATCACCAGGGAAAGGCTGGAGAGTATTGCATCTGATAAGAAGATCACTATTCATACACTGAACATTACCGGCGAGAACAATACCGTACAGGGTGTCAAGACCTTTTTTGAAATTCCATACAGTTATAATAATTAAGAATATGCTTAGAGCAATTATCATAGATGACCTGCATAATATCCGCCAGAAAAACGTGGCGCTCATAAAACAGTATTGCCCAAATGTGGCCATTATTGCTGAAGCTGATAGTGTCACCTCCGGAGTTGTAGCGATCAAGAAATACTTGCCCGATCTTGTTTTCCTGGATGTGGAAATGAATGATGGTACAGGGTTTGACCTGTTACAAAAACTCAAGCCCATTGATTTTAAAGTGATATTTATAACAGCCTTCCAGGAGTTTGCCGTCAAAGCTTTTAGATTCAGTGCCATTGATTTTTTATTAAAGCCTATCGATCCTTCAGACCTGATCGAGGCAGTAAAAAAGGCCCAGGAAACATTAAGCAAAGAAATGCTGGAATTGCAATTCAGTACACTGTTTTCCAATATTGAACGTCCGAGAAATCTGCAGAAGATTGTTTTGAAAACAGCAGAGAAAGTTTACTCAATTAACGTGCAGGATATTATACGTTGCGAGTCTGAAAAAAATTATACCACTTTTTATATGCTTAACGGCCAGAAACTACTTGTTTCTACCACGCTGAAAGAGTACGAAACCATGTTGCTGCCCATGGGCTTTTTCCGTACACACCAGTCGCACCTCATCAATATGCTCTACTTCGATCATTATGTAAAGACAGATTCCGGAAGCATCATTATGAAAGACAAAACGGTCATCCCCCTTTCTGTGAGAAAGAAAGAAGAGTTTTTCAGTGCCCTCAGCTCAATGTAAACATGACGTACATCCTCATGTGGGCAACGAATTTTCAAAAAGTGTCAGCGAATTTTCATTTGCTTAAAATGGTATGGCTATGCATACTATTTTGCGTATGCAAATTATTTAAACCAAAATTTAATTAACATGATTTCAAGATTAACACTGATTATTGCAGGCGTACTTTCCATCATCTCTGCCTGGATGCCATGGGTCACTTTATTAGGTGAATCACATAATGGTTTTATGGGAGATTACGGTGGTAATCCCGGACTGTTTTTTATTGTAATGGGCGCAATTATTTTAGGTATGGGTGCCCTTAATAAAAAATGGAGTGCCGTTGTGGCCATTCTTTTCTCCATACTCGTATGTATGCTTGGCTTAAAGTATTATAACGACTCTACCACAGGAGATGCCTTAACGGTAGGTGCTTCGGTAGGCTCTGGTGTGTATTGTATGATCTTTGCAGGATTCATCGGTATTATAGGTGGTATTATGCGCTTTTTCGTAAAGAAAAAAAGTGCTGTAGCCATTGCATAAATCAGTGCTGTTAAACGGTTCTGTACCGATAAACAATGAAAAGTAAACAACAATACAGTTAATCCCCCAATTAAAAAATATGAAAAAATACCTTTTACAATTAACCGCTATTGCCACATTATTGCTCCAGGCTTGTGGTCAGTCCAAGCCATTGGAAGAAAAGAAACTGGAGAAGTATGATCTTACGATCACTATGCCTAAAACCGATGAGGTGCCGGAGTTTCAGGATTATGGTGCTTCTGAAACGGATACAGAATTATCCGATTATGATTTCCATATCAGCGATGCAAGGATTAGTCTTACCGAAATAAAGGAGTCTGCGTATCCAGGAGATACAACTACGCTGAAACAAGCGGTAACCGCAAGCGAAGACTTTATTGAACTGATCGAAACAAAACAATTGACCAACGGTGCCTTCGGGGTTATTTTCAAAATGAAAGGCTCCAATGGCAGTCCCATTAAAAATTTCCTGTTCTACTTTAAAAAGGGTAACCGATACTTTAAAATGGAACCTATATTTAATACAGAGCTGAAAGAGCTGGATAAACAACTTGCCGCTTTCCAAAGTCTGAAATAATTACTAATACTATTGCCCTGCCAGTGTTGGATACACAGGCAGGGTTTAATGGTCATAATAGATGCTAATACAGAATAAAATTTAATCAATCGATATATTAATTTATGAAACATTTACGCTTTGCCCTAATGGGGGCATTCGCACTTTTGACGAGCACGGTACACGCCCAGCTTACAGCCTTTATTAATGGTAAACCTGTGAAATCAGGTGCTACAGTCAGCCAGAAAGATCTGACTTCATTGGAAGTGAGTTTTAAAAATCCTAAAATTCCTTCTTTCATTTACGGAAGAACGGTATTAGTGGTAGATATCCTGACAGCGAAAAATGAAGAAGAAGGCTATTGGTACCTGAGAAAAGACGGTACCGCTGCCGTAGAGGATTTTTTGAAAAGCACTCCTGCTTCAAAGAAGTTTAAGGTTTTTGAAAAAGGAGCTATGGAAATGGGGGGGAATAACCTGGACTGGATCTTTGGCGCTGCTCCCGGAAGAGAAGCCAGCAAAGTGCTGCAGGTTAAAATCTCCTTTAACTACAGAGAAAAAACAGGATATGAAGAGTATGGCCAATCCATTGCTTTACTGGATCCTATCGTGCTGAATGTACCGGTATGGGAAGCCAAAAATCTATACCTCCCTTTTTTGGACCTGAAAGTAGATAAGACCAATATCGCGAGTGATTTTAACTTACAACAAAGTGGTCGTCTGGGTGCCACGGGAACCATATTTGGGTATGAGTTGGGGGATAAGAATAATTATCGATATACAGTATATGCAGTATCCAGCGATGATTTTCCGGGTATGAATGCAGAGGAACTGGCCAATGATTTTATCCATGCTGCAGCCGGTAACGCATCGCAGGGCTGGGTAACCAAATTTGCAAACTACGATATCGAAAAGTATACTATTAATTGGGATCATATTAACGGACTGCTGTCGGACCGCAGAAGAATTCCTAGTCTGAGCTGGAAGAATAACAGGGAAATCAAAAAGATGGATTTGATGACCCTGTATCAGCCAGTAAATATGAATGGCATAAAAGGGTACACCTTTAGCGCCGATGAGGAGTTCAGGGTAAGCAAAACGGACAAATGGGAGCCCAAGGGTAAGTTTGTGGTTTACATCCTCGCTCATCCTACTAATCCTAAATTAACCCTGGTCGCCTCAACGTCTGTACACAATGATGCTAAAAGCGTAGAAGAAATGGACGCTTTCTTGAAAAGCATCGTTAATGCTATTAAAAAGTAAAACAGCATTGCAGCATAAGCTGCGAGAATCAATTGTATGAAACACCTACGCATATTTCTTTTAGCGGTACTCCTATTTTCTGTAGGCATTTCACATGCACAGATATCAGCTTACATTAATGGTAAGCCAGTAAAAACAGGCGCGACAATAAGTCCGAAAGATCTGGCTTCACTCGAAGTCAGCTTTAAAAATCCTAAAAAGCTATCTGCTGTTTATGGAAAGTCTGTATTGTCCATAGATATACTGGATGCCCAGAACAAGAATCAGGGATTCTGGTTCCTGCAGAAAGACGGTACTGTCGCGGTAGAGGATTTTCTCGAAAATACTCCGGCAACAAAGAAGTTCCGGGTTTTTGAAGATAAAGATATGCTGCACGGTACCAGTGACCTTAAGCTGACATTTCTTAATGCAGCAGGACAAGAAAGCTGTAAAATGCTTCAGGTTAAGATTGCACTGATCTATCGCGAGAAGACAGGATACAATCAGTATGCGCAGGCGATTTCCTTACTGGAACCGGTTGTTCTTAATGTTCCGGTTTGGGACACCAAGAATTTATATTTACCAATTGCAGACCTGCGTGTTGACAAAAGTAATATTTCAGGTGACTTTTCATTGAGAGAAAGCAGCCAGCAGAACGCACAACGCATACAGTGGTATGAGCTGGCAGACAAGCATAACTACCGGTACACTGTTTGTGCCATTTCAAGTGATGATCATCAGGGCATGAATGCAAAAGAGCTGGCTGCTGACTTTATTCATGAAGCAGCCTTGTATGCCGCGCAGGATTATGGCGCCAGATTCAGTAACTATGATATCGGAAAATATACCATCCCATGGGATGATATAAACCGGTTGAAGAGTGAGTACAAAAGAATCCCAAGCCTTGACTGGAAGAAAAATAAGGAGATCAAGAAAATGGATCTGATGGATATGTATCAACCGGTAGAGATTAATGGCTTAAAAGGATACACCTTTAAATCAGATGCAGAAGTAAGGTCAAGTAAAGGAGACAAATGGCAGGATAACGGTAAGTTTGTGATCTATGTTCTGAATCATCCCACCAATCCTAAACTGACCTTAGTGCTGACCACTTCTTTATATAACGAGGCTACAAATGTAGAGGAAATGGATGCGTTCTTAAAGAATATTATTAACGGTATTAAACATTCATAAACATGCAAAAAGTATTCTTAACCATTCTGGCACTTGTAAGCATAACAGTTTGTAATGCCCAGAGTATTGAGTCGGGTAACCATAGTACAAAGGGCTATATTAAAAGCAATGGTACTATTGAAAACAGCAGCCACTCGACGGTCGGCTATATTAAAAGCGATGGTACTATTGAAAACAGTAGCCACAGCACTATTGGTTATATCAAAAGCAACGGCACGATCGAGAACAGCAGCCACTCTACAGTGGGTTATGTAAAAAGCGATGGCACTGTTGAGAACAGTAGTCATAGTACGATCGGCTATATCAAAAGCAATGGCACCGTGGAGAATAGTAGCCACAGCACCATCGGTTATGCCAACGGCGTAAAGAAAGAATGGGCAGCAGTGGTCTATTTCTTTTTTAAGTTTTAAAATCAAATATCTAATCTGAATTATCTGAAAAAATGAAAAACATATTTACTACAGCAGCATTATCAGTAGCCATCATTATGGCATCATGCAGCGGCGCTGAGGCGAATCCGGCCGGAGCGGCCCCAAAAGAAACCAAAACAGCGGCGACTTCCACTCCAGGCAAAATGAAAGAATTCATGGCCATGCTGGATGGTACTGAAGGTAGTGCCCAGAAAGCCGCTGATGCCTATTTTAGTGAAGAACTGAAAAGCAAACTGGCAGAAGGAAATAGCCTCACTTTTACCGACTATATTATGAGCGGTGCAAAGGTTGTAGCCTCAAATGCACCTTGTTGTACTATGGAAGCAAAAGCAGGCGTTACTACCCGCAGTTTCAAGATATGCTGGCAGGACGATAAAATTATCAGCATTGAAGATCTGGGCATAAAGTAATTCCTCTTTTTGCTTGCCCGATTATAGATATTTCTGACAGGCAGCACTGTAGTGTTGCCTGTTCTATTCTTAACAACACGAACATATAAAATATACAATGAAACATTTACTGAAAGCCGCATTTACCCTCATGGCAGTAGTTTTATGCACAGCGGCATTCGCACAAAGCACCGGTGCATATTTAAAGTATGACCTGAACGGGAAAACCATATCCCATAAGAATGCAGAGCTAAACGCGTACAATAAGTTTGAGCCGGAAACCGAAGATGAAAAAGCAGGCAATGATCACGTACTGTATGTGTCTTATGAAGTAAAAGTGCCTTATAAGCTGGATATCATCATCCACACACCGCCACATGCCGCTCCTGCAGTGGGTAAGTTGCCTTATGTACAAACTGTAGTTCCGAAAGACGGTCCTTGTCCGAGCGTACATTTTTCTATGACTAAGACGGTGGGCGAAGAGTTTGAGTTCTTCGGATCAGAGGATGCAACTGTAGGGAACTTTGAAATTACGAAAGTAGCTGCTGGTTGGGTAGAGGGTAAATTTGATATAGAATTACCAAGACAATACGCTACTAATGGAGAAGTGCTGCACATTACCAATGGTACTTTCCGCTTCAAGATAGATAAGGAAATGAAAGACTAGCAGTACAATGTGAGTAATTATTCGCTACCCTGTAAAAATTACCTATCATACCTGAAAGAGAAAGTCTGGCCTTAAAGGCCAGACTTTCTTATTTGTATATAGGAGCTTAGATATGATAAGGGTAACCACTGTGGTATTCAGAGATAACTTTCATTCAGATGTTCAATAGCCTGCAATTAATCGTTTGTTGCAACTTAAGCAGACATAAAAAGCAGTTATAATGACTGCCTTCATTGTTTAATGATTAGTTGGTTTCATTAAAAAGGTTAATGACTTCTTGTGCATCGTAAGTTTTAACTTCTTTTATAACACCATATTGAGTTTTAATTGTACATACATTACCCTTATGAAATTTCAAGCGGCCTAGATTACCAGAACTGTCAATGAGTACATTTTTATGGTCATAGTTATAACCGTCTTCCGGCTTGGGTAAAATGAAAATATAATGATCTATTGGAGATTTAGCATACTCAAAAACATATTTGGCACAACTAGAGCAGGCTTGGTCAGCAATCAACACATAGGTACTATTGTCTTTCGCTATTTCAACATTAAATTGCTTTTTTAAGTATGTTTCTAAAAGCAAAGTGTCTTTATCTTTTTCCTTACAAGAGGCTGCTAATATTAAAGTAGTTAAGGCAAGGAATATGTTCTTCATCATTAGGCCAAATTAATTATAAGATGGTAGGCAATACCGAAATTTCTCTTCGTGTTTCATCTGTTGAGATAATAACAAGCTTACCGTTAAAAATACAAGATTTTCCCGGGACACAATTTGCGGGCAACTTATAAGCTATTGATTCAAATTGTTTTTTGACCATATCAAATACAATAATTCTCTTTTCTAGTGAAAGATAGTCATTAAGCATACCCGTTTGCTCGTCATAATATTTATTTGCTCCAATTGATTGGAACAGTAAGATTTTCTGTTTGTATTTAAGTAGTTTTACATTAGAACTATGCATGGCAAAGTAGGTGTCTAATTCTGTCCTGCTCTGTACATGTTCTTCAGGTATTGCAGATGCTATAACCGAGAACTCTTTTGGGATTGTATAGAATTCATTTTTACCTCCAACTATAAGGCTTATAGAATCGGAATACTGTGTCGTGGATACAATACTATCTCCGAAGCTACAAAAGATAGGATACATATCGTTGTAATAAAACTTCCGGTACCGTTCTGGGAAAGTAACCTCTGGAAGCGGGTTTGTCTTTATCAACGTGGCTCCCTCTTCAATGATGCCTTTGTGCACCAATTTACTACTAAAATACTTGTTACGTCCAGCAGCGTCAATTACGTTGCTGATTTTGGGAATACAATAAATCAAAAAGCTTCCCTCCTTGTCAATTTTAAACTCAGAGATAGTGGATAGATAAGCATATTTATCAGCGTTTATAAATGTATACGTTTTCGGCGTTGTTTTAAATGCTCCTTCCGAAAAAAAATCAAACGTTTCTCCATTTTGCACCCAATATCCTCCTTTATAATAAGTAACTGCCTTTAAGTCAGCAGTAACTGTTCGAGGTAAGGTGTCGACATCAACAATATGATTTGTGGTATTGGCCTTATACAACAATGAACTACTTTTATCTAAGATCAGCAGTATAGAATCGTTTCCATTTGCAGCCGTAATTTTGCTTACATAAATTCTAAAAATATTTTCCGACTTGATTTTTAATGTATCTACATGTTGTTTCATATGCAGTTCCGTCACCTTTCCGTCAGAATTGCCACATGATAAAATTGTAACTGATAGCATTAAAAGAGAATAAACCACTACCGAAAGTTGTAGTGGCTTACGTTTTTGTTTACGTAAAATAAACATATGGTTATTATGGTTTTGCTAAAGGTATAACAAGTCTGATAATGTTTGGTTCTGAAGCATCATATATTGCTAAAAACAGATCCTCATTGTTCGCATTCAAGCGGACTTTAAGCAGATACTCGCCTGAAAGTACTTTCTCAAAAGTTTGATCACCAATTATAACACGTAATTCGTCATTTTGATTATTAGGCTCGCTAAAAGATTCGCGTTCTACAGTTGCAAAACTACGAACAGCTTCGTCCTGGGCTTGTCGGTATTTAAAGTAAGTATCCCAAAAATAATCCCAAAAGGATGGAGTACATGTTACCTCATCTAAACAGTCGCTTCCACCTGGAAAGCAATCTCCTTCCAATGGTGCCCAGTGGTTAGTTGCAATCTGACCTTGAATTGTTTTTAAGTCTATTCCCTTGTTTTTAGTTGGGGCTTTCGCTTCTTCTTTTTGGCAGGCCATTAGACTAATTCCAATGGCAGGAATTAACACAAGTAATTTTTTCATTGTTGTAAAATTTTATGGTTAAAAATTCCCGCCAAGATAAAGGGATTTTGTAGTAAAAAATATCATTTTTTCAAAATAGTGTTAATTAATTATTGTTGATTAAGATAAACTTTTAGGAAAATATATATAAGTATATGTCTGCTTTAAAAGGTCGGACACACCTCAAGGACCTTATATATCCTTATACACATCTTGACCCTCCTCATATGCCTTATACACCTCCGTGCTATCTATTTTATGAGGTTCCTATATAATTTGGTGGGAATTATTTCTGAAAATAGTCTATGATTCAATATTGTAACAAATTCCTTGAGGGAGGATTACAAAAGATGGGACAATAAAAAAAGCATTCAAAACCAATGCTGTATTGAATTTTGAATGCTTTTAAGAATAGAATTAAGCAGTCTGTGACTGCCTTTTTGCAGAGAGGAAGGGATTCGAACCCTCGATACAGTCTCCCGTATACACACTTTCCAGGCGTGCTCCTTCAACCACTCGGACACCTCTCTCTGTCAGGGCTGCAAATATAGGTATTTTTTATTAATGCAAACAATATTTATTGCAAATTAATCCCGGCAATTTAGCTATTTTTGTCCCTGATATTGCCATATGCAGCTCCCCCAAGGAAAGAAAATATTTTTTGCCTCAGATTTCCATCTGGGCATACCTGACAAGGCTTCCAGCCTGCTCAGGGAAAGGCGTATTTGTCAATGGCTGGACAGCATCCGAGACAAAGCCGAAAAAATATACCTGGTCGGAGACCTGTTTGATGTATGGTTTGAATACAAAAATGTAGTACCCAAAGGATATACCCGCTTCCTGGGCAAGCTGGCCGAACTGGCCGATGCCGGTATTGCTATAGAGATCTTTACTGGTAACCATGACCTCTGGATGCGGAACTACTTTCCTGAAGAACTCAATATTCCCGTGCATTACGGACCCATCACTTTTGAAGTGGAGGGGAAGAAATTCTTCCTGGCGCATGGAGATGGTCTGGGACCCGGCGATCATAAATACAAATTCCTGAAAAGCGTCATGAGCAGCCCGTTTGCACAATGGCTGTACCGCAGGGTGCATCCCGATACCGGCGTGGGCATTGCCAATTACTTCAGCCGCAGGGGCGCCAAGCACCAGGGGGCACATGACGGCGATTTCAAAGGAGAAGACCGGGAGTGGCTGGTGATCTTTGCTAAGGAATACCTGCAGCGGGAGCATATCGATTACTTCGTCTTCGGGCATCGTCACCTGGCTATGACCCTGCCACTGGGCAACAGCTGGTACATCAACCTGGGAGACTGGATCAGCCTTAATACCTATGGAGAATTTGATGGAACTGCATTTCATTTAAAAACATTTGAAAGCCATGAGTAAGCGCGTAGTCATCATCCGTCATGCCAAGTCCAGCTGGGCAGAATTGGGACAACCCGATTTTGACCGGCCATTGAACAGCCGCGGCAAAGAGAATGCACCGGTGATGGGCAAACGACTGTTGCAATACGGTCTGCAACCAGATGCGATCTATGCCAGTACTGCGAAAAGGGCCAAACAAACCGCCGAGCTGATTGCAACCGCAACGGGCTTTTCCAATGATATACACTGGGATAGGTTCCTGTATCATGCAAGTCCTGAAAGGCTGGAAGATCAGATCTGTGCGGCAGATGACACATACAATACCATATACATCGTGGCGCACAACCCGGGTATAACCGATATGGTGAATGACGCCATACCGGGCTTTACTACGGACAACGTGCCTACCTGTGGAATCATAGCCTTTAGCATTGATGCGGATACCTGGGCCGATTACCACAAGGCAAAGAGACAATTAATACTATACGATTACCCCAAAAATAACAGTTCAGATGTCTGATACAACCGCATACCTTGACCGGTTAAGCGAATTATACACCAAGCATTTTAATGAGCCGGTGGACAAGATAGAGTCCATTCCTCCATCGGGTTCCGACCGTATGTATGTACGGCTGATTGGTGCGAAACACCGTGCCATCGGAGCATACAGTAAAAACAAGAGAGAGAATAATACGTATTTTTATTTCACTAAAATATTCCTGAAGCATGGATTGCCGGTTCCGGAGATCTATGATCAGACCAGCGATAATATCTGTTACCTTATGGAAGATAAGGGCGGACGCTCACTGCTGGAAATGGTATTGAAAGAAGGAAAGACCGATGAGGTTAAGGCCCTGTTCGAACAGGCTGTTGCAGACCTGGTGCGCTTTCAGTGGGTCGCAGGTCGTGAGATCGATTATACCATGTGTTATAACACTGCGGCATTTGACCAGAAAGCTATCCTGGCAGATCTCAATTATTTCAAATACTACTTTGCCGATGTGTTGAAACTGAATTATGATAAAACCATCTTGCAGGAAGAACTGGAAAGCTGGAGTCGTGACCTGGATTCAGAATCGGTGAAAACCTTTATGTACCGCGACTTCCAGAGCCGCAATATTATGTTGCAGGATGGGAAGCCCGGCTATATCGACTTCCAGGGTGGTATGAAAGGATTGCCGCATTATGACCTGGTATCCTTGTTATGGCAGGCCAAAGCACAATTGCCAAAAGCCTGGAAAACACACCTGGAGCGTCATTACATCCGTACCATACAAGCTACCAAAGAGATCTCGGATTTCGATGAGCTGCATTTCATGAAAGTATACCTGGAGTGTGTACTGCTGCGCATATTGCAGACACTTGGCGCTTATGGATTGAGAGGCTTGATAGAGCGTAAGCCCCACTTCATTTCCAGCATTTATCCTGCCTTACTGCAATTGCAGGAATATGTGAAGGACTATGCTTACCTGATCAAATATCCTGAGCTGAGCAAAGTGCTGCAGGAGCTGGTAAAACCAGAGCTGATCGAGCAGTTTCATATTCCGGCACAAAATCCCGAACATCCCTTAACGGTAAAGATCTATTCTTTCTCTTATAAGAAAGGGTTGCCTAAAGATACCAGCGGACATGGCGGCGGATTTGTATTCGACTGCCGCGGGGTATTAAACCCGGGACGTATGGAGATCTATAAAACCCAGACCGGGCGTGACTATCCGGTACAGGAATACCTGCTTAATAAAACCCGCATGCCGCAGTTCCTGGAGAATGTATTCGGTACGGTGGATATCACAATAAATGATTACCTGCAACGCGGTTTCGATCAGCTGACCATCAGCTTTGGCTGTACCGGTGGTCAACATCGTTCTGTATTTGCGGCAGAGCAAATGAAAGTGCACCTCAAAGAGATCTATAATATAGATGCAGAAATATTGCATCTGGAGCAGGATGAAAACCAGCACGAAAGGAGATAAAAAACCTATATTTACCTGCCGGATTTTAAACCAAAAAGATTAAAGAAAAACCATGGAAATAATTGGCCATAAATTATTGCAACTGGAAGCACTGGAGCAGATCGTTTTGCAGAAAGATGAAATTGCACTGGATGCCGCTGCAGTAGCAGAGGTGGAAGCATCGCATCATTTTCTCCTGTCTTTCTCGAAAGATAAACTGATATATGGAATCAATACCGGTTTCGGACCAATGGCCCAATACCGTATTGAGGACGAAGATTGCCGTCAGTTACAGCTCAACCTCATCAGGAGCCATAGCTCCGGTATGGGCGTTTTGCTGACTCCGGATCAGAGCCGCGCTTTAATGCTGGCACGACTGAATACGGTAATGAGAGCTTACTCCGGAGTACATCCTGAGTTAGTGATCCTGATGAAAGACCTGATCAATAAAGAGGCCTATCCTTGCGTATACCAGCATGGTGGAGTGGGGGCCAGCGGCGACCTGGTACAACTGGCGCACCTGGCACTGGGTCTGATCGGTGAAGGTTATTTCCAATACCAGGGTCAGGTATTACCGGCAAAAGAAGTATTTGCGGCAGTAGGGCTTAAGCCTTTGCAGATTCATATGAGAGAGGGATTGTCCCTGTTGAATGGTACTTCTGCCATGACCGGAATCGGTGCGATCAATGTATTGCATGCGCGTAAATTACTGGCGGGCGAGATGTTATTCTCCCTGATGGTGAATGAGATCATGGAAGCCTATGATGACCACTTCTCTGAAGAGCTGAATGGGGTGAAGCTGCATAAAGGGCAGAATATCGTAGCCGCAGCTATGCGCGCGATCACCAAAAACAGCGGGCTGATGCGTAAAAGGCATGAGCACCTGTATGAAAAGAAAGTAACAGAGAGCGTACTGGAAGATAAAGTGCAGGAATATTATTCCTTACGTTGCGTGCCGCAAATCCTGGGTCCTATCTACGATACGATCGAGTATACTGCACAGATTATCGAACAGGAGCTGAACTCTGTAAATGATAACCCTGTAGTGGACTACCGTACAGAGAATATATATCATGGCGGTAATTTCCACGGCGATTATGTAGCCCTGGAAATGGATAAGCTGAAAATTGCCGTTACGAAATTGTCTATGCTGGCAGAGCGTCAGCTGAACTTCCTGCTGAATCCTGCATTGAATAAGCGCCTGACGCCTTTTATCAATAAAGGAGTGCTGGGGCTGAATTTCGGTATACAGGGTATGCAGTATCCTGCGGTGAGCAATGTGGCCGAAAACCAGATGTTGAGTAACCCTATGTATGTACACAGTATCCCGAACAATAATGATAACCAGGATATCGTGAGCATGGGTACTAATGCTGCGCTCATCTGTGCCAAAGTGATCGAAAATTCCTTTGAAACCCTTGCGGTGCATGCCTGGGCTATTATACAGGCGATTGATGCCAAAGATTTTAAAGAGCGCTTATCGCCGGCTACACGCTGGATCTATGATGAGATCAGTGCCCTGGCTCCGCCGTTTGCAGAAGATGCCCCGGCTTTTGAAGGTCTGGCTAAAATTAAGTCCTGGCTGATGCAGACAGAAGTTGGTGCTAAAATGAAAAAGTTATTGGGCTGGTAAACAGCAAATGATACAAGTGTTGCCGGGATTTTCGAAAGAAAATCCCGGTTTTTTATTGGGATTTATTTGTGAAAAGCCAGCTTTTTGTACCATAAATGCAAAAGCCATGTTGTAAAACCTGCAAAAAGGTGTTAAAAGGAATTTTGTGCAACAATTCATTAACAAGTCTATTCCCAGTTTTGTATAAAAAGACCTTTTCTTTGAAATAACAAACCAATAACCAAAATGCATTGCTGCTTATGTAATGAACCTTTACTTTAAAAACTCAGCCGGCTACAATTGATCATTAATAAAACGATTGTATCACAACAAAAACAAGTCTGTTCTGTTTTTTATGGCTGTATTTTTAGTGGAACAGACAAAATTTAAGGATTATGAAAAAAGTAATTTTGTCAGCAGCCGTATTTTGTATCGCGGGCTTAGGTACCGCAATGGCTCAGGAAAACAACCAGAATGTAAATCAGACACAGGAACCACCAAGAACGGATACGGTGACTACACCAACACCGCCACCAGCAGGAGAGTCTACCATTGATGTACAAGCTCCTCCTTCAACCCCGGCACCTGCCACATCTGCGGATACACCCAAAGACAAGGCAGATCGTAAATCACGCGATAAAAAAGGATCAGCGCCAAAAGGGCAATAAATGGTCTTCTTCATTAAAAAAGCAGGTATCAATAATGTATTCATATGATACCTGCTTTTTTATTGCAAACGGAAGGCAACTTCCTGGAAATAAAAAGAATGCTATTCCTAAAATGCATTTTAACAGAATAGGGCTGCAATTAATATGCAGCCCTATTATACAAAAGCAGTATAAAGATATTAATGCATCGTTACATCATTATATCCGCCTTTTTGTTTAATTATTTCCAGGGCTTTTTCACCAGCTTCCTGTGAGTCGCGGAAGATCAGTAAGGTCTTTCCTTCCTGCAGTTCTTTTTCATACATATCAGCAATTTCACTTTTCTCCCCGTCCAGCAGCAGATTGGCGATGATACCGCCACCAATAATACCAAAATCAAATCCCATGATCGCACCGGCCAGTGCGCCTGCACCGTAGATGAATCCGAGACCCGGAATAGCAATAATACCAATGCCTGCTAAAGCACCTACTACCGGGCCTATAATGGCACCTGCACCAACAGATGCGGCAGCTGTAGTACTCATTTTTGATTGCAATGCATCATCTGCATCAACCTTACCCAACAGGGTCATATGTTTTTTTCCGAAACCGCTTTCTTTAAGTGTTTCTACCGTAGCAACCGCTTTGTCTTGCTGGTCATATACGGCAATGATTGTAGCATGCATAGTTCAGATTTTTGGGTTAAAAAAAAGAACAGTATGTATCTCATACTGTTCTATAAAGTTACAAAACTTACTTCACTAAATTCATTTCTTTAAAGAGCCAGGAAGCATTTCCGTATTTTTCAATAATGAATAATACATAACGGATATCTACTGCAATATTGCGGCACAGATTAGGATCATAATACAGATCGCTCATCGTACCATCCCATACACGGTCAAAGTTGATACCGATCAGCTGCCCTTTGGCATTCAGTACCGGGCTGCCGGAGTTACCACCACTGGTATGATTGCTGGCAATAAAGGTAACAGGTACTGTACCGTCTACATTCCAACGGCCGTAGTCCTTACTCATATACAGGTCGCGCAGTTTAACCGGAACATTAAATTCCTCGATATCCGGATTGTGCTTCGCGATTACATCTTCCAAAGTGCTTTTATAGGAATACAGAGACGAGCCTTGCGGTGTAATACCCTGTACATGGCCATAAGTCAGTCTTAAGGTCTGGTTAGCATCAGGATAGAAGTTACGATCCTTACCCATGTATTTCAATTGCTGTTGCATATACACTCGGTTCAGGTAATCCATACGCTTGCTGAAAGCCGTCATTTCCGGTTTTACTTGCTTGTCCTGCCATTCTGTTACCGCAGCATAGATTTTATATGCAGGGTCGTTTTTGATATCAATAGTATCGCTTGCCTTAGGGCTGTCGAAATAATGCATAGCCAGTTGTGGTAAGGCTAAAGCACTCTGTCCGAATACATTACCACTCCATTTTCCAAAATCGCTTCCGTTTTCAGCAAAGAGGGATTTTATCTTAGGCGCTACCGCAATACCAGGTTGCATGTAGTAAAACGGCATCAGGTTTTCGAATAATGTCTTGTCCAGTACCGGGTCGTAGTTCTTATAAAAACTACTCAGCCCACGCTTTACTTTAGACAGGGTATCGGTCAGTGCCTGGCCGGTAATATGCTGACGGTGAATGTTCAGCACACGTTGCAGGTAAGCAGCCTGGCTCACAATCTCAATGCCCAGTACGGTTTCATTGGTGCTTTCATACGCCCTCAGGTATGGGTTGTTATGCTCTACCGCAGCAGTGATCTGGCTGAGGGTGTTTTTCGGATTATTGACATTAGTGTCTTCTCCGCTACGCTCCATCAGGCGGGTTTCATAAGCCAGTTTTTTGCTCTTCACATCATTCAGTTCCAGGCCGCGGATCTCGCCCTGCCATTTCTTATAGCCATTGCTGATAGAAGACTGTTTGGATGCATATTTCAGGAATGTTTTAGGGTCTTGTCTCATTGCCTCGTCCCATACACCCAGTTTTATTTTGCGTGCTGCAATACGAATAGGGTCAATAACATCCTGCGTCTGCGCTAATTGCGCACTGCTCAGGTATTCACGGGTTACATAAGGGAAGCCATATACCATGGTATAGTCACCTTCTTTCACACCGGAGGTATTCACTGCGAAGTATTGGCTGGCCTTGTAGGGCTTATTATTACGGCTGTAGGCAGCAGGTTTGTTATCTGCACCTGCATACACACGGAAGATGCCGAAATCGCCGGTCTGGCGTGGCCACATCCAGTTGTCGGTATCGCCGCCGAACTTACCGATGCCGTTTGGCGGGAAGCCCACCAGGCGCACATCATCATATTTTTCCAGTACGGTAACCCAGTATTCATTACCGTTGTAAAAAGGTTTTACCTCGGCTGTAAAGCCCAGTGCTCTTTTATAACCGGCTTCCAGGAATTTGATGTTACTCGCAATGATTTTATTGCGTTCTTCTTCAGACGTTTCCTCAGTTATACCACTCAGTACACTTTTGGTCACCTCTTCTATTTTTTTGATAAATGTTACGGATAAGCCGGGGCAGGGAATCTCTTCCGCATTGCTTTTGGCCCAGAAACCGTTGATCAGGTAGTTCTTCTCATTGGAGCTTACGCCCTGTACCGCACCATAACCACAGTGATGGTTGGTAAAGATGAGCCCTTGTGGGGATACGATCTCGCCGGTACAGCCCCCGCCGAAAATAACAACAGCATCGTTGAGGGCAGGTTTGCCATCGTTGTATAACTGGGTCACCGGAATCTGTAATCCGGCTTTTTTCATTTCAGCCTCCTGCTTTTTCAGGTCGGCTGGTCGCCACATGCCTTCTTTGGCAAAGCTGGTATGGGTAATGGAGGAAAATAATAAAGTAGAAAGTAGGGAAAGCGGTAAAAGTCTGTTACGCATAAATTGTCAGAATAATGAAAAATAAAATTAGCAATATTTTATGAAAATGTGCGATATTATTATTACATTAGCCAAAATTTTGAATTTTTTCCGGCGCCTTCGTGTGCCGTTCACCATGGCTTTTTCTTAAGAATTGATATGAATAGAAAACTACAGTTATTGTTAACTATCCTGGGTTTGGGTTGCTGTCTGCCTAAGGCAGAGGCACAATTGGAAACACCATTGTTTTCTTTTACGCATGATACTATTTGTTTAGGGTCTGAGTTTACCCCGAATATATTGGTCAATAATGCGCAGACATATAACTGGTCTTTCTGTCCGCCTTTGCTGGGAGGTACGGTAAGTGCTACCAATGTGGGTACAGGCAACTATCAGCTTAATACAAACACCTGTCTGACAACACTTAAAGTAGATACTTTTTACTATAGCTTTACCGGCAGCCAGGATGGTAAGGTTTTCCGTTATCAGTATGAGGATGGTATAGAACTGCCGCCGATCGTTACCGATTTCGGACATTACCAGGACCGTGTTCCGGATAATCCTACAGGTATTTCTGTGATTAAAGACGCAGGTGGCTGGCACGTATTTGTAATAGGCTCATCAGCAATAGGTAATGCCCGTTTTGTTCGCCTGGACTTTAACGATGGCCTGAACTATGCTCCTACCGGTTTCTTTGCATACAACGTAACCGCGACTTTAAATCAACCAAGAGAACTGTTTACCGTGGTAGAAAATGATTCTATCCGCGTATTTACATTTAACAACAACAACCAGCTGACGCGCCTGGATCTGAGCAGCAATATTGATGTAATCCAGAACACCACAAGCTTTGGTAATATCAGCAATGCATTTGATGGTCCTAGCGGAATTGCAGCGGTTACAGAATTGGGTAACCACCACTTCATCGTAACCAACGAAAACTCCAGCAGACTGGCACACGTTACATTCGGTAACTCTTACCTGAATGTACCATTTGCAGTAGATATGGGCTCCCTGAGCGGCGACCTGGATGTACCAAGTGGTATCGCAGTGGTTAAAAACTGTAACGACTATTATGGTTATGTGACCAATAAAAATAATGGGGAGTGGGTAACCTTATACTGGCCTGCTTCTATTGCCGCAGTTCCTGGATCTAGTGTGGTGACCATGCCGCAGATTCTGTTGCCTACTGCATTATCTAATGCGGTAAGAGATGAGAACGGTGTATATATGCATGTAGTAAGTTCTGATAATACCCTGACCCGCGTAAAATATGATAATTGCTCTAATGCTTCTATCTCAGGATCTAACAAGCGTATTCCGGATCCGGTAAAATACAATGCTACTGGTACGTACTCTGTATTCCTGACCGTAGATCAGGGCCTGGCTACAGAACGTCATTTCTGTAAACCGATTACTGTAATTGACCATCCGTCTTATAACCTGACGGTTCAGGATACCCTTATCTGTAGTGGTGATACCATCAATATGCACGTACTGACTTTCGGTACTGATTCATTTGCCTGGAGCCCTAATTATAATATTGATACCCTGGCCGGACGTTTTGTGAAAGTATGGCCTGATTATTCAACTGTATATACTGTAGCGATCAACTATGCTCCTAACTGTATCGTAAAAGAAACGTTCAATGTTAGAGTGGATAATATCCGTGCAGATGCCGGTGAAGACCGCGTGATCACTGATGGTTCTATTACACAGCTGGGTGGCCCGCAGACAACAGTAAGACCTACTTACACCTACAAATGGACGCCGGATGTATTCTTTGAATCTGTAACGAACCAACCTGTATCAAGAGTAAGACCTGCGCAGAATATGACCTATTACTTAACCGTAACTGCACCAAGCGGTTGTACTGCTATTGATTCGGTTAAAGTAGGAGTACCTTGTGAAGATATCCGCCTGCCAAATGCGTTTGTTCCTAAAAATGAAAACTTTGGTTTACTGAACCTGCAACTGACGCAGATCAACTATTTCAAAATATATGATCGTTGGGGCAGAGAAGTATTCAGCACCACTAATCCTAATGTAAAATGGACTGGTCGCGATCTGCAGGGTGTTGAGTGTACCATGGGTGTTTATGTTTGGGAAATTGATGCTTATTGTAAAGATACCAATCAGCGTTTCCGCAAATCGGGTAATGTAACCCTGATCCGCTAAGAAACCTGAATACAAATAAAAACAAGCGATCCGGCTCCATTTTGGGGCCGGATCGCTTGTTTTTGATAAATATTGCGCAAAAAATGCGTTGGCATTACTGTCTTTTTTATATTTGTGCTAATTCCGATTTATTCCATTTATACATGTTCAATTTCAGTAGTAATCCCAGAGCTTGGATTGTGCGCCTGTTATTTGCCGCAATGGCTGTGGTGTTGATTTTCCGCTTGTTCAATCTGCAGGTGTGGGACGATAAATATAAGATACTGGCCGATGATCAGGCCATTTTCCGTAAGGTGATCTATCCTGCCCGTGGCAGTATTGTGGATCGCAACGGGAAACCTATGCTGTACAATAATGTGACCTTCGACCTGGTGGTCACGCCCAGCCGTATCACAAAAGATATGGATACCGCCACTTTTTGCGGTATTATGGGCATCACCCCGGCCGACTTTATAAAAGAATTGAACAAAGTACTGGTCAAAAACGGCAAGCAAAAACCCGGTGTTTATAAAGGAGAGCTTTCCAAAGAGCTGAATGCCAGACTGCAGGAGAACATGTACCTGTTCCCCGGATTTGAGCTTGTAGAGCGCAGTATGCGTTCCTATCCTGAATCTGCAGGAGCATTAATGCTGGGCTACCTGAGTGAGGTGACACCAGCGATGCTGGAAAACGCGCGTTTCTCCAGCTACCGCCAGGGTGATTATGTGGGTATGAGCGGACTGGAAAATGTATATGAAGAAGAGTTGAGGGGTACCCGTGGAGTACAATATCTCGTACGTGATGTAATGAACCGTCCTAGAGATGCCTATAAAAACGGCGATATGGATACGGCTGCAATTGGCGGGAAAGAACTTGAGTTATATGTAGATGCCGAGCTGCAGGCGTATGGTGAAAAACTGATGTCGGGTAAGATCGGAAGTGCAATCGCTATTGATCCCCAGACAGGTGGGATACTGGCTATGGTCTCTGCCCCAAGCTTTGACCCTAACCTGCTTACCGGTGCAGAAAAAGGAAAGCACTTTGGCGAACTAAATAAAATGGCCACCAAACCTTTACTTAACTATGCTACCCAGGCTTTTTATCCTCCGGGATCTACCTTTAAGCCGATTACCGGTCTGGTAGGATTGGATGTAGGCGCTATTACACCGGCATTTGGTTACCCTTGTTTTGGAGGTTATTATGCCTGTGGCAAAAGAGTAGGGTGTACACACAGTGGTCATGGACACGCGGCTAACCTGAAGGTAGCCCTGGCCAACTCTTGTAATGCCTACTTCTGTGATGTGTTCCGTAAGATTGTAGACCTGCCCAAATTCGGTGGCGTACATAAAGGATTAGCTACCTGGTACGAGTATATGGAGCACTTTGGCTTCGGTAAACCACTGGGGGTAGATATCAGCTCAGAAGGCGGCGGTAATATCCCGGATACCAATTATTTCAACAGAACCTATAATGGTAACTGGAATTCCTGTAACATGTCTATTATCGGTATGGGGCAGGGAGAGGTTACGGTAACGCCGCTACAGCTGGCCAATGCGATGTGTATGATTGCCAACAAAGGGTACTTTTATACGCCGCACCTGGTAAGAAGCATTGGTGGCGATGCCAAACATCCCAAACTGAAAAAATACCTGGAGAAACACCAGACGACACATATTCCTACTGAATATTACCAGGCCGTAATCGATGGTATGGAGATGGTGGTAACCAATGGTACCGGTAAGGTAGCTCAGCTGCCGGGTATTGCAGTATCGGCCAAGACGGGTACGGTAGAGAACTATGCCTTGCTTTTCGGTAAGAAGACCAAGCTGGATAACCACTCGGTATTCGTATGTTTTGCTCCGAAAGACAATCCTAAGATTGCGATTGCAGTAGTGGTGCAGAATGCAGGTTATGGTGCCACATGGGCCGGTCCAGTAGCCAGTCTGATGATGGAAAAATACCTGACCGATTCTGTAAAGCGTAAGCCACTGGAAGAAAAAATGTTCAATGCAAACCTGGTTAAAAAATATACCTATACCATTGACTCCCTGCAGCGTATTAAAGACCGCCTGAGATGGGAAATGAAAATGGCTGATAAAGAAAGCCAGGCTGCTATGATGAAGCGCGGTGACACCCTGCTGGTGAATACTATGCTTGAGCGATTCTACCGCCTGAAAAAATAACTATATTATACCTATACTTAATTCTGCTAAACACACCTGCTGTTCATGCCTACACATCGTAAACCTGTTCTTGCCCGTATAGACTGGCCTACATTATTACTGGTTTTATCCCTCATCACTGTAGGGATAATGGCTGTGTACACCTCAGAGTACACCAGTTTCTCTGAGCCGTTTTTCAATATGGAGAAAAGCCATATGAAGCAGCTGATGTGGCTGTGTATTTCCTGTTTTATCGGATTCATTATCTTATTCACAGACAGCAAGGTCTTTTATTCCTTATCCAATCTATCCTATGTCTTCGGGATCTTCCTCCTGTTGATCACCTTTGTGATCGGGGGAGAGGTAAAGGGATCGCATAGTTTTATCAAATTTGGTTCCTTTACCTTCCAGCCGGGAGAGGCCTGTAAGATATTTACGGCCCTGGCCCTGGCCAGGTTCCTGTCTGCTCAGGATACTAAATTCAACACCCTTAAAGACCGCCTGATTGCTACTGCCATTGTAATGATACCCTGTGTGCTGATCATCCTGCAGAACGAGACGGGGCTGGCACTGGTGTACTTTGCCTTCTTCCTGCCCATGTACCGTGAGGGATTGCCGAACAGTATACTGATTGTCGGGATCAGCGGTGTAGCCTTATTCCTCTCCTCTCTGCTGATCGAGCGCCTGCCTTTGTTTATCGGCATTACCGTAATCGCCTTATTGTGTGTATGGTTACTGTGGAGACAAATCAAGAGACAAAGGATTGTAATACTATTTATAGTTGGGGGCTGGCTGATCGCAGTGACATTCTCACAACTGATCGTTCCTTATATCTTCAAAAATGTATTTAAAGGCTACCAGGTAGAGCGTATTTACTCTATGCTGGGCCAGGATGTACCACTGGAGTTTCAAAAGCCTGGAGAGGCCGCTAAAAAGGATGCGGATTATAATGTACGCCAATCCAAAATTGCCATCGGTTCCGGTGGCCTGGCGGGTAAGGGTATTATGAACGGTACGCAAACAAAATATTCCTTCGTGCCGGAGCAGCATACCGACTTCGTATTCTGCGGTATCGGGGAGCAGTTTGGCTTTCTGGGCAGTATGCTGCTGGTATTGCTGTACCTGACCTTATTATTACGGATTGTAGTACTAGCCGAGCGACAGCGATCGGTATTCAGCAGGGTATACTGTTACTGTGTGGCCTCTATCCTGTTCTTTCACTTTGCGATCAACCTTTCTATGACCATGGGCCTTGCGCCCGTAATCGGTATCACCTTACCTATGCTAAGTTACGGTGGTACCTCCCTCTTGTCGTTCTCTATCCTTATCTTCATTATGCTGAGACTGGATGCAGACAGACATATTCTGATCAGATAAACCATTTTATGCAAACACAAATATTTCCTTTGTCAGAAGGCACTTTTACGGTGGGGAGAGATAAGACATTCCTGCCTTTTGATGAAACAAAAGATGAACTGAATGACCGTTCTACAGGATCTATACTCGTAGAAGTACAGCCATTCCTGATCGTCAATGACCGTGATGTCATTATCTGCGATGCAGGACTGGGGTTCCGCAACGCAGATGGAGTAGCGCAATTGATCGCTAATCTGGCGCAACATAATATTCACCCGGAAGATGTAACCAAAGTACTTATGAGCCATCTGCATAAAGATCATGCAGGCGGTCTGCCGGTAATCCTGGAAGAGCCGGCTTTTGCACAGGCGAAGATTTATGTATACTTTCCAGAGATGACATTTGCCTACGAAAAAGGCGCACCATCCTACTTTACAGAAGATTTGGATGCCCTCAAGAGCAGTGATCGTGTGGTATGGCTGGAAGAAAGTAAAGGTACAATCGATGGCTATATTCATTACGAACACAGTGGCGGACATAGTCCGGAGCATATTGTGTACTGGGTCGATACAGCAGAAGGCAAGATATTCTTCGGTGGTGATGAAGCACCACAGGCCCGCCAGATGAAAATCAAATATGTAGCGAAGTATGACTATAATGGTAAGCTGGCTATGGAGTTGAGAGAACGCTGGGCAGAGCAGGGCAAAACTGAGGGCTGGCAATTTTTATTTTATCACGATGTAAAATTACCGACGGTAAAGCTGTAATTTTGCCTGCAGAAAATCAGTATATTTTTTATGGAAGATAATATGATTCAGGTATATGTCGAGAACCATGATGGTTCTGTAGATACCCTGGAATGCCCTACAGATATGGGATTGAGCCTGATGGAAATGCTGAAGGCCAGTGAATACCCGGTTCTGGCAACTTGTGGCGGTATGGCTTTATGTGCGACCTGCTGTGTAGAGGTGTCTGAAGGACTGGATACTTTGCCGGAGATGAGCGACGATGAATACGCCATGCTGGATACCCTGCCGGACCTGGAAGATAACTTCCGCCTGGCTTGCCAGCTGAGGTTAAACCCGGACATGCAGGGATTGAAGTTCAAAATTCACGACCCGCAGGAAGGTTAATAGCGCAAAATTTATGCAGAAGGGATGATTGTAAAATCATCCCTTCTTGTTTAATATAAACTGATCAATCAGGTAAACTACTATAATACCAGCAGTATAGGCAAACAGATCACTCCAGAGAAATCCCTGACCCAGTATCAGTCTGCCAGGCAGTGTCTGTCTTATATGGCTTAACCAGGGTTGTTGAACCAGTTGCAGGAATTCAACCGCATAACACCAGCATAGTGCTATAATGGCGGCTACAGAGACCGGTTTACGATAAAATAAGGCCCTGGCTCCGAAATAGACCATAACAGCATACAGGCTGTCTCCAATCAATAAGGGTACCAACGATACTTTTCTGAGGCTCAGACCCAGGATAATGGTGCATAGTGCAGCCAGGAGGTAATGTTTGGGTTTCATATCACTTATTAAAACGCAGAAAGGACAACGGTTAAGCTGTCCTTTCTGTATTTTTATGTTGAAAAAGATTAATGTCCTTTCATTTCTTCTATAATCATTTCCTCCACATAGCTTCTCAGCGCCGGGATTTTGATCTTTTCTGCTACATCAAAGGCAAAGGCTTTTACCATCAGTTGTTTCGCCTGCTCTTCACCGATACCACGGCTTTTCAGGTAGAAGATCGCTTCTTTGTTCAGCTGGCCAATAGTTGTACCATGGCTACACTTCACATCATCAGCAAAGATCTCCAGCTGAGGCTTGGCATGTACTGTAGCCTGTTCGCCGAACAGTACATTATTACTTTGCTGGAAGGCATTGGTCTTCTGTGCATCTTCATACACATAGATCTTTCCGTTGAATACAGCTTTACTCTTATCCATAATAATACCTTTGTACAGCTGATTGCTCTCGCCGTTTGGCTTCTTATGGTGTACTTCGGTATGGTTGTCTACCAGTTGCTCACCGGCAGTCAGGTACAGACCGTATAAGTGACTTTCAATCGCCTCATCATTCAGATGAATGGTCAGGTTGTTACGGGTAAAACTGCTGCCCGGGAACGTAAATGTATAGTTGCTGTAATTGCTGTGCTTTTGCTGCACCGCTTCATTACGCTGTATTTTACGAATGTTTTTGCAACCCTTCTGGATATCATAATGGAAGAAGTGTGCATTCTCTTCCAGTGCGATTTCACTCACGCCGTTGATCAGGATAGCAGCCTCGTTATCTGCATCAGAGATATAAGTCTCGATGACATCCATCTGTGCATTTTTACGCACGATGAACAGGTTGCGTGGTTGGAACAATGCGTTGCCGGAAGCCAGTTTCACCTTAATGATGTGAATAGGCATATCCAGTACGGTATTCGCCTTCAGTTCGATAAACAAACCGTCTGTAAACATTGCGGAGTTCAGACTTGTAAATGCATTGTTTTCCAGGGTAACGATCTTGCCGAAATACTCCTGGTAGCCCGGATGATCTACCGCCTCACCGATCGTACTGATCGTGATGCCTGCATTATCCGGCAGGAAAGACAGTTCTTTAGAGAACACGCCATTGATGGTTACCAGGCGGTAAGCACCTTTTTCCTCGCCTTTCAGCTTAGGTAAAATATCTTCTTTATGCGCAGCAATCAATGCTTTGGCATGGGCTAAAGTCTCTTCAGAAATCTGCGCATTTTTGTCTGCACTTACTTCATAAGTTGTTTTTACCAGCGGCAATACATTGGCAAAGCGCCATTCTTCATTTTTTATAGAAGGGAATCCTAATGCACGGAATGTTTCCATTGCCTGAGTACGGTATGCCTTGGTCGCTTCATGCTGATCCTGCAGGGATACGATCTCAAACTGAGCCTGTAAACTTTCGTATAAAGGAGATTCCAGTTGTTTTGTAGTCATTTTTGTTTGTGTTATTACTTCAACCAATCGTAGCCTTTCTCTTCCAGTTCCAGGGCTAACTCTTTACCACCAGTTTTTACGATCTTACCATCGCTCAATACATGCACATAATCCGGAACGATATAGTCCAGTAAGCGCTGATAGTGCGTGATGAGGATAAACGCATTGTTCTCGCTGCGTAGTTTATTTACGCCACGGCTTACAATACGCAGTGCATCGATATCCAGACCAGAATCTGTTTCATCCAGGATAGCCAGTTTTGGTTCCAGCATAGCCAGTTGGAAGATCTCGTTACGTTTTTTCTCACCACCGGAGAAACCTTCATTCAGGGAACGGTTTACGAGTTTCGCATCAAACTCAACAAGTGCTTGTTTTTCCTTGCTCTTTTGCAGGAATTCCTTTGCAGACATCGGGTCCAGGCCACGGTGTGTACGGATTTCGTTCAGAGCTGTTTTCAGGAAGTTGATATTAGATACACCCGGAATCTCGATAGGGTATTGGAACGCCAGGAAGACACCTTCTCTTGCGCGCTCTTCAGGAGCCATATCCAGGATGTCTTTGCCATCCAGGGTTACAGAACCTTCGGTTACTTCGTAGTGTTCTCTACCCGCCAGTACCGAAGCCAAGCTGCTCTTTCCTGCACCGTTTGGTCCCATAATCGCATGCACCTCGCCTGCTTTTACTTCTAAATTAAGTCCTTTTAAGATCTCTTTATCTTCTACACGAGCGTGTAAATTTTTTATAGATAACACTTTATATGTATTTTTTAAATGTTGAATTGAATGATAAAATCAGGATTAACCCACACTACCTTCCAGCGATACCGCCAGCAGTTTCTGTGCTTCTACGGCAAACTCCATCGGTAATTTATTCAGTACCTCTTTTGCAAAACCGTTTACGATCATCTCTACCGCTTTTTCAGTATCGATACCTCTTGCATTCAGGTAGAAGATCTGGTCCTCACCGATTTTAGAAGTGGTCGCTTCATGCTCCAGGGTTGCAGTAGGGTTTTTGGCATCGATATACGGGAAAGTATGTGCGCCGCAACGGTCACCGATCAGCATAGAATCACACTGGGTAAAGTTACGTGCATTGTCTGCCTTGGCACCGATGCTTACCAGACCACGGTATGAGTTCTGTCCGTTACCGGCAGAGATACCTTTGGAGATAATGCGGCTACGGGTATTCTTACCGATATGGATCATTTTGGTACCGGTATCGGCAATCTGCTTGCCCTTAGCTACCGCTACACTGTAGAATTCACCATAACTGTTATCGCCCTGCAGGATTACGCTTGGGTATTTCCAGGTAATAGCACTACCGGTCTCTACCTGTGTCCAGGAGATAATAGAATTGGCTCCTTTACAGATCCCTCTTTTGGTTACGAAGTTGTATACACCACCCAGGCCATCTTTATCGCCAGGGTACCAGTTTTGTACTGTACTGTATTTTACTTCAGCATCTTTATGTGCAACGATCTCTACGATAGCGGCATGCAACTGATGTTCATCACGCTGAGGAGCAGTACAGCCTTCCAGGTAGCTCACATAAGCGCCCTCGTCGGCAATGATCAGGGTACGTTCAAACTGGCCGGTATTTTCAGCATTAATACGGAAATAAGTAGACAGTTCCATAGGGCAACGAACACCTTTAGGAATGTATACAAAAGAGCCGTCTGAGAATACGGCGGAGTTCAGTGCCGCGAAAATATTATCTGTCTGCGGTACAACCGATCCGATATATTCCTTAACCAGCTCAGGATGATCCTGAACTGCTTCAGAAATAGAGCAGAAGATGATACCGTGTTTTTTCAGTTCTTCTTTATAAGTAGTGGCAACTGATACAGAGTCAAAAACCGCATCTATAGCCACTAAGGGTCTTTCCAGAACGTTTCCTTCCTCGTCAGTGATTACAGGGGTTTCATCCTCTTTTACGCCTAAGAGCTTTTTGCGCTCATTCAGCGGGATGCCCAGCTTCTCGAAAGTAGCCAGCAGTTCCGGATCTACCTCGTCCAGGCTGTTATATTTAGGAGTATTCTTGGGAGCAGCGTAGTAAGAAATTCCCTGAAAATTCATTTCCGGCATTTTAAAGTTCTGCCAGGTTGGTAATTCCATTTTCAGGAAAGCGTTATAAGCCTTCAGGCGCCATTCGAGCATCCATTGCGGCTCATTTTTCTTTGCAGAAATAAAGCGGATGGTATCTTCGTTAAGGCCCGGAGGCAAAATGTCCATCTCAATGTTGGTCACAAATCCATGCTCATATTCCTTATCCGCCAGCGATTCCAGAAATTCCGTATCTGTATTATTTTCCATCACAAATCTGATTTTCACAAATCCCCTTCCAGAGGGTGTTTTTTGTTTTAAAAGTTGAACTGCAAAGATACATTGAAGAATGCTTATAATCTAAGAAATAGTTATAAAAGTATCCTTTTCATATATAAATAAAAAAACTGCTTTATTACAAAAGCAGTTTTTTGGATAATTTTTTACAGAGTGATTACAATGTGTTGTCGTCAACCATATCACCTGTAGTTTGTGCGAAAATTCTTCTTTTTCCTTCGTCGGGGCTTACTGCCTCGATGACTACATTGGCCAGGCCGCTATTTACATAGTTCAGGTCAGCCGCTGCTCTGTGTGTTAAGTCGATTATACGTTGCGGATGTCCGATTCGGTCATTAACTTTTACGTACACTATTCGTCCGTTCTTTGTATTGGTCACTTTAAGGTAAGTACCTAAAGGATATTGATTGCAGGCAGCAGTATATTTATTATTACTGAATATTTCTCCGGTTGCAGTCTTACGACCTATAAACTTCGGATGATAATAGCTTGCTTTTCCTGTTTTCTCCTTTGCTCTGTTACCTTGCGCTTTCAGGTCAGAAGTAATGACACTGATCGATATAATGGCGAGTAGCGAACAAATTAATTTCCTCAAAATCATGTACACATAAACATTTGGTTCGGAGCAAAGGTAAGACGCTATTTCATAAAAAAAGCCTTCTTTTAGTTAAAAAAAATTAAAAATATATTCAATATGTTGGTTGTCAATTTATTACGATTATTGTATTTGTTTATATTTTATGTTCAATAACAGGCTGTTAAGATTTTCCGGGCAAAAAGCGGGAGAATTGAGGGCGGTTTGCCTGTTGCCTGGTAACCAGGGTATCATATTAATATATGCGCTAAAGGCAGACGGGATTTATTTTGCCGAATAGTTTTGTTTTTCAATTCTAAAAATTATATTTGTAACTTGGATTGTTAAAGCTGTGGTAACACCACACTTGCATTGAATAATCGAGAAAATAATTCTGATGAAAAAAATTATACTTTCCGCACTCGTCGCCTTACCGGTTCTGGCATTTGCACAAAAGCACCATGAGATCGGTTTGACCGCTGGCGTTAGCTCGTTTTACGGAGATTTGCAGCCCAATGTCATTCCTGATAACAATAAAATGATGCAACCTTCAGTTGGTCTCCTGTACAAATATTTTGTTTCTCCCAGGGTAGGTTTTCGTTTCGGTGCCAATTACATCAGACTTACGGCCGCAGACAGTTTATCACTGAACAAAACATACGAAAGAAGAAACCTGAGCTTTAGTAATAATGTAGGCGAAGTCTATGGTGCTATTGAAGTAAACTTCCTGGCGGTAGATGTAGATCGTCTGAAGATCAGCCCTTATGTATTTGCCGGTGTCGGTGCATTTTACAGCAATCCTTTCGCTTATGACAGCAAAGGAGAAAAACATAATTTAAGAGACCTGAGCACAGAAGGCCAGGGACTGGCGCAATATCCCGATCGTAAGGCTTATCCTTTGATCAACGCAGCATTCCCGATTGGTGGTGGTGTTAAGTTCTTTATCGGTAAGACCATCATGCTGGGTGCAGAGGTTGGTCTGAGATATACTTCTACAGATTATATTGATGATGTAAGCCGTAGTTATATCAACCTGGATACTTTAAATAAATACAAAGGATCTAAAGCAGTTGAAATGAGCTACAGAGGCAATACAGCTGCGGGTTGGGATGGTAACTATCCTAACTACAGATTCCAGCGCGGAGACTTTAAAGGTAACGACTGGTACTGGACTGCAGGCATTACTGCTGCAGTATACTTCGACGCCTTCGGCAATGCGAAAAGATATTTGCAATCCAGATGTCCGAAAGTATTTGGTCGTGGTAGATAAATTACAGGAAAAGCATTAAATAAAAAAGAGAAACGATTGTTTCTCTTTTTTTTCATTTATCCAGGTAAAGAAAAGAATATGAAGCAACTTGCTAGTAGTTATAGATGGTTATATTACATGCTTATTGGTCTGATCGTTATTCTAGTATTTCACCTGAAGTTTGGATTAGCGATATTATTGCCATCGCATGATGCCTGGCTTTATGGCCGGGGATCAGATATGTTGCCGGATATATGTACCTGGCAATACTATCGCTATAGCCCCCTGGATCAAGGTGCTTTAGGCGTATTTAAAGGATATGGGTATCCGCAGGTGACCGGTGTGGGTAATACCAATATTGTTCCGTTTATCGGCATGCCATTTAAGCTGTTCAATCAATGGCTTCCAGAACACTTTCAATATCTGGGTCTGTTCCTTTTCTCCTGTTATCTTTTACAGGCCTGGTTTGCAGACCGCTTGCTGGCAGCTCTTAAATTACCTATTGGGTACTGGCGCTTCACAGCCGTAGTTGTGATTTTGCTGGCAGCTCCGTTTCTGGACCGGTTTGCCCACTTGGCTTTGTGTGCCCATTGGCTCATTCTGGCCGCATTAACTACCTATTTTTCTACAGACTTAAATCAGGCCAGAGCTTTGAGGAACTATAGTATACTTAGCTTCATTGCCATAATGACTCACCCGTATCTAATCCTCTTTCCTTTGTTGATCGCATCTGCAGATGGCTGGCAGCGGGTCAGAAAAAAAGAAAAATGGATTACCCTGTTTGTTTTTCCACTGGTCAGTATAGCTGGTATAGGGCTTGGCGCCTTCCTGTCGGGAGTATTCAGTCTGGCCATGGGCAGCAGTAATGCTGACGGATTTGGTATATACAATAGTAATGTAAATACTTTCTGGAATAATATCGGGAAAACAAATTTTACGCCACTGAATTTGCCAGCTTTTGAAGGGCAATATGAGGGCTATGCTTACCTGGGTATAGGGGTACTGATATTGTGGGTTACCCTCCTTGTTCAAAAGATATTTTACAAAGCGCTATTGCGCACAATGCGACAGCACTGGCCTTTGTTAATAGTATTATTTGCAGCATTGATATATGCCTATGCATTCAATATTACATTTAATAAGCTGGAGCTACTCAATCTCCATCTTGAGCGGTATTATAGACTATATAATAAGCTATCGATATTCAGGTCTTCCGGCAGGTATGTATGGCTGCCCTATTATATTCTACTCATTATTCCCTTTGTATACTATGGTCATAAACTGAAGCTGCAGCAAAAGTGGTCGGTAGGCATACCATTATGTATATTACTGATACAGATTACAGATATGGCTAAAGCGATACAGCGCGGCATTATTCAGGATAGCTATACCGTAAGTAAGGAATGGACGCTACTCGCAACGCTTGCTAAAGAAGCTAAAGCAGTATATACTTATCCTTTGTTTCAAAGAGACCTGGTTACACCTGATGATGCACAATATCTAACTAGTGCTCTGGCACCATTGCAGATTCCGATCACAGCAGGCCACCTTCCCCGACCCGATGGTGCTGCACAACAACGCATGATAGACAAGTTATTGCAAATACATGATTCCGGTCAATGGAGCCTGGCAAAGGGAAGCATATTGATTACAACCAAAGAGAAAGTGCCATACTTTATAGAGCTACAGTTGCAGCATGCGATTAAGGTGCGGAAATTGGGCGATTATAGAATTATTTATTCCGTTGATAATCTGCATATTGATAGTGTTTCAGACCGAATGGGAATACTTCGGGATAGTATACAGGCAATAAGCCTTGCCGCATTTCTGAAAGAGCATAAAACCCAGACAATAGTAGTACTCTCGGCCGACGAGGCCTCTCAGTCGCTGAAGCCCCAAATGAGAGCAGAATTAAGCAGGTTTAGCACACTGCTCAGCAATATACAGGGCTGGGAAGCCTATGCTGCAGTATGGCATCATGGAAAGATGCTTAAAGAACAGAAATTGCCTAAAGGCAGTACTTTGGACATAGAGTGCACAATAGCCAACACGTTAATTAAACTGAGGGCGACCTCTGGCATAGAACAAGCGCCATATCTTATTGTAAACGGATCAGAGATGAAGCACTTAAGCCGCGGGATAAATGTATTTGTGTTTAATGACAGTATGCAATTAGTCAGGCAGGCAACCTTTGATCTCTACGAGACCTATTATGCTAATCAATAAGTAATATTAGGTAAAAAGAAGTATCTTTGTAGTCTGTGTATAACAGATCATCTAACTAAGGTTTTATGACAAACGAACAACAAGAATCGCTGTTTCAGCAAAAAATAGACAACGAATTAAGAATCGAGCCGAAAGACTGGATGCCGGAGCAATATCGTAAAACGCTGGTGCGTCAGATATCTCAGCATGCACACAGTGAAATAGTAGGTATGCTGCCGGAAGGCAACTGGATCACCCGCGCCCCTTCATTAAGAAGAAAAGCCGTATTGCTGGCCAAGGTGCAGGATGAGGCAGGTCACGGTTTATATTTATACAGTGCAGCAGAGACGTTGGGTATATCCCGCGATCAGATGTTGGACCAACTGCATGACGGTACCGCTAAATACTCTTCCATCTTCAACTATCCGACCCTTACCTGGGCAGATATGGGAGCGATTGGCTGGCTGGTAGATGGTGCGGCTATTATGAACCAGGTGCCTTTGTGCCGTTGTTCATACGGTCCTTACAGCCGTGCAATGATTCGTGTATGTAAAGAAGAAAGTTTCCACCAGCGTCAGGGCTATGAGATCATGCTCACCCTTGCCAATGGTACAGCTATACAGAAAAAAATGGCACAAGATGCGCTGAACCGCTTCTGGTGGCCTGCTATTATGATGTTCGGACCAAACGATGATGCAAGTCCAAACTCAATCCAGAGCATGAAATGGAAGATCAAACGCTTCAGTAATGATGATCTGCGTCAGAAATTTATCGATGTAACAGTAGAGCAGGCCAATATTCTGGGCCTGACGATTCCGGATAAAGACCTGAAATGGAACGAGGAGCGCGGTCACTATGATTTTGGTACCATCAACTGGGATGAGTTCTGGAATGTAGTAAAAGGTAACGGCCCTTGTAATAAAGAACGCCTGGCTGCACGTAAAAATGCCTGGGACAATGGAGCCTGGGTGCGTGATGCTGCAACAGCTCATTCCGAAAAGCGCGCTGCTAAAAAAGCTGCAATAAGCGCATAAGACTAATATATTTTATATTATAAATAATTAAATAGTAAGGGTGCCTCTGCAGAGGCACCCTTACTATTTAACGACGAATGTAAATTTATGAAATTTCATATTGATTTTTTAGCATTCAAGGTTTAACTTTGCGAAACTTAAAAGTTTAGATATGTCTCATTCCGGAAGCGATGCTTCGTATGATATTGTGCTAATTGGAGCAGGAATCATGAGTGCCACTTTAGGCGCAATGCTAAAGATATTACAACCTAATGCCTCTATTGCTATTTATGAACGACTGGGAGAAATTGCTGCCGAAAGTTCAGATGCGTGGAATAATGCAGGTACTGGTCATGCTGCCCTGTGTGAATTGAACTATACCCCGGAGAAAGCAAACGGGGACGTGGATGCCAGCAAAGCTTTTGCCATAAATGAACAGTTTGAGTTATCAAAACAGTTCTGGGCGTACTTACTGGAGAAAGGCAAGATCAGCGATCCGGAGTCATTCCTGGCACAAACGCCACATATGAGCTTCGTGATCGGGGATAAAAATGTTTCATATCTTAAAAAGAGATTTGATTTACTGAAAGGACATCACGCTTTTGCTTCTATGGAATACAGTGAAGATAAGGCGCAGATCGAGCAATGGGCACCATTGATCATGGAAGGCCGTGCTGCGGGAGAAGCGGTAGCTGCTACAAGAGTAGCGACCGGTACCGATGTCAATTTTGGTAAATTATCTACCTTATTATTTGATTCTATAGCGAATGACCCTGCAGTACATATGCATTACCATCATGAGGTGAAAAACCTTTCCCGTAATGCAGATCAGAGCTGGAAGGTAAAAGTTGCAGATATCAATACCGGCAATACATTCCGCGTAAATGCAAAATTTGTATTTGTAGGCGCGGGTGGCCGTGCACTGACTCTGATCCAGAAGTCCGGTATACCGGAAGGGAAAGGCTTTGGCGGCTTTCCGGTGAGTGGTCAGTGGCTGCGTTGTACCAATCCTGATATTATAGCCCGTCATAAGGCAAAAGTATATGGTAAGGCTGCCGTTGGTGCACCTCCGATGTCTGTTCCGCACCTAGATACCCGTATGATTAATGGTAAACAAGAGTTATTGTTTGGACCATACGCCGGTTTCTCTACCAAGTTTCTGAAGCAAGGTTCATTCTGGGATCTGCCTTGCTCTATAAAAGGCAATAACATCTACCCGATGGTAAGAGCCGGTCTGGCAAATGTACCATTGACAAAATACCTCATTGCGCAGGTGATGCAGAAACCTGCAGACAGGCTGGAAGCATTGAGAGAGTATTTCCCGAATGCCAAATCCGAAGATTGGGCACTGGAGATTGCCGGTCAGCGCGTACAGGTGATTAAGAAAGATAAAGATAAGGGTGGTGTCTTACAGTTTGGTACAGAAGTAATTACCGCTGCAGATGGTAGTATTTCCGGATTACTCGGGGCCTCTCCTGGAGCCTCGACCGCCGTACCGATTATGATTCAACTGATTGAGCGCTGTTTCCCTTCAGAAATGAAAAAAGGATGGGTAGAACGTATGAAAGAAATGATTCCATCTTATGGTCATTCACTGACAAAAGATGCGGCCTTATATGAAGCTATAGTGAAGCACAGCAACGATTTACTGCATATTAAGGCTGAAATATAATCAACCAAAGTTTGCATTTTAAATATATAATTTAGATATTTAGGCTTTTTTAGAAGAATTTTAGGATTTTCTTTCAATTCTGACAAAATTATTATACTTTCATAGCTCAAAATAAATAGCCAACTATGCGGAATTTATTACGTAGGACAATTAATATTGGTGTTTTGGCCACGGGTTTGTTGTGGGTGAATTCAACTAGCGCACAGAAAACAAAACGTGATTGGTTACAACCCGATATTAAGTATATTGATCAGCGTGGATTTTCTTTAGGAATAAATTTAGGAATGTCTGATATGTGGGCGGATGTAGGTACTAAATCGCCGATTGATCACTATGGTAATTCAGATTACTGGAAAAATGTGAAAATGATGGGCGGTATTTACGGCCGTTATACACACCTTCCGGGTTTGTCCTTCCGCTTAAGTATTGCTAACGGTACCTTATACGCCAATGATGTCTGGAACAAGTCGGGAGCCCAGGGTGCCGCCTCTTTTTCGGATGATTATGTACAACGTTATTACCGTAACCTGGATGTAAAAACCACTGTTTGGGAATCTTCATTAATGGTTGAGATCAGCCCGATGGAATTGTTTACAAACTGGGAATACAGCCGTATGGCACATTCAAGATTCCAGCCTTACCTGATGGTAGGTGTAGGAGGTATGTACTTCAATCCAAGAGGATCTTATACAAAGAATTACGAAACTGATTATAAAGAATGGGTAGATCTGCGCCCACTGCATACCGAAGGTCAGAATTTTGATAAAGCAGGCTATCCGGTTAATTATAACCAATATGCCATTATCATTCCCGCCGGTATAGGATTCCGTGTAGATATGGGTCGCGGACTGGGTCTCGGTCTGGAATATGTAACCCGTTATACCTTTACCGATTACCTGGATGATGTTAGCGGACAGTACATTGATCCACTGCGTTTTGACATTGCCTACCTGGGTGATAATGTGAAAGCTGACATGGCTAAGAAAATGGCTGATAAATCATTTGAACTGGCTCCGGGAACTAAGCATGATGCAGGTCAGTACAGAGGAGATCCTAAGAATAAGGATATGTACTCAACCATTTCCCTGAACTTCTTCTGGAAGATCAATAAAAGGAACTCACCTTGGTGGAGATAAGATACTGAATATATAGTATTGAATTGAGAAATAATTAAGAAACGCTGTACTTTTTAACAGCGTTTTTTCGTTTGGATATAGTGATATAAGTTTATATAAGATACATGATCGGATATTTGGAAGGAAAACTGGTAGAAGTAAGCCCCTCACAGACGTATGTGGATATTAACGGATTGGGCTATGAGGTGCACATTACTTTAAATACCTATGAAGAAATAAAGGGCCGGGAGCGTGCAAAGCTCTTTACCCATCTGCAGGTAAGAGAAGACGCCTGGGTATTATATGGCTTTGCCAGCATGAGAGAGAAAGAAGCATTTCAAAAACTCTTAGGCGTATCCGGTGTCGGAGCAGCAACCTCGCGAATACTCCTTTCTTCACTTACGGCTAATGACTTGTCCAGGATCATCATGAATGGTGATAGCAAAGCCCTGGAAAAAGTAAAAGGCATTGGTGCGAAAACGGCACAGCGGATTATCCTCGAATTAAGAGGTAAGCTGGCTGCCGATCTGCCGGAGGCTGGAGAACCATCTGCGGCCAGTCATGATGTGATAGAACTGGAGGCATTGAATGCCCTGTTAGGTCTGGGTATCCCTAAAGCCGGGGCAGAGGCTGCCATTAAGAAATCAAAACCAATGCTGGATGCGGGTCATTCAGTAGAAGCATTGATTAAAACGGCACTTAAAAATTTATAATATTATGTACACTTGTATAATAATTGAGCATCGAATTTGGAGCGGAATAAGAAAATAGCATTTGGCGGGAAAATACTGGCATTTGTTGCCGTCAGTTTGCTGGCGGTACAGGTGGCGACTGGAGGCCTTGACCCTATGAGCGCAGCGGATGAGCTGACTGATACGGACGAGCAGGAAGAAGCTATGCCGGGAGATACCCTGAAGTTCCCCATACCGGAAAAAAAACATGCCGGTCCGGATACTTCGGGCAGGCATTATTTTGAGCTGCAGGATCCGAAGAACATGACTAAGGAAGTGACCTTCGATCCGGATTCCAACAAATATATCTTTACCGAAAAAGTAGGCGGGGAGGAAGTGAAAAATCCATATGTAATGGATTTTAATGAATATTATAAGTACCAGACCCGTAAAGATGAAAATGACTACTTCAGTGAGCGCCTGGCGGCATTGAATATGTTTGATAAAAAGCCCGATCTTCCTGTATTATACAAAGATGGGGTGTTTGATCGCTTGTTCGGTAATACCAAATTAGATATTAAGCCACAGGGTAACCTGACGGTACTGGCAGGGTTTTATTCCCAGAATCTGCAGAACCCTAATATTCCTAAACGTTCTCAGAAATATACCGTTCCCGATTTTGACATGCAGATGAATGTGCAGCTGGTGGCCAAGATCGGAGATAAAATGAAGCTGAATATCAGCAACAACACCTTATCAAACTTTGGCGACATGCAGGAAATGCGTAAGCTGGAGTATACCGGTAAGGATGATGAGATTATAAAAAAAGTAGAATTAGGTAATGTAAGCTTCCCGCTCCGCAGTAGCCTTATATCCGGCGTATCCTCCCTTTTTGGAGCCAAAGCACAACTCCAGTTCGGTAAACTGTGGGTAACCGGGGTTGTATCGCAGCAAAAATCGCAGCGCCGCAGCATGACCGTAAAGGGTGGGGCACAAACAACCAACTTTGAAGTAAAAGCGTACGACTATGAGGAAAATAAGCACTTCCTCCTGGCCCAGCATTTCTATAATAATTATGACCGGGCACTGGCCAATTTTCCGATCATCAATTCCCAGGCTGTAATTTCTAAAGTAGAGGTGTGGATTACCAATCGTACCGGAAGTACGCAGGGTATCCGTGATGCCCTGACCTTTATGGATCTGGGAGAGGCCAATCCGTACAATACCAGCCTGATCAGCGGGGCTACAAATGCGCTGCCGGATAATAATGCCAATGCGCTATACCTCAACTTGCAACAGAACCCACTTGTAAGAACACAGAGTTCCGCTACGCAGGGAGCGATCAGTATGGGCTTAAAAGAAGGAGAGGAGTTTCAGCGTGTTACTTTACGTAAACTGAATACCAACGAATTCACTTTTCAACCTCAGTTAGGGTATATCTCTATCAACACCACACCCAACCCGGACGATGTGGTAGGGGTTGCCTACCGCTATACTTATAATGGTGTAACACATCAGGTAGGGGAGTTCTCTGAAGACCTTCCGCCTGACTCCACATCGCAGAAAGTAATATTCCTTAAATTACTGAAAGGTACCTCGGCTCGTGTAAAGCTGCCGATCTGGAACCTGATGATGAAGAATGTATATGCATTACAGGGAATCAATATCAGTAAAGATAAATTCCGCCTGAATGTGGTGTACGAAGATCCGGGTGGTGGTAATAAACGCTTCCTGCCCGAAGGGCCGCAGGCAGGCGTGCCATTAATCAGCCTGCTGAACCTGGATCGCCTCAACGCACAAAATGATCCCGGGCCCGATGGGGTGTTTGATTATGTAGAAGGTATTACCATTAATGCACAACAGGGTAAAGTAATATTCCCTGTACTGCAACCCTTTGGTAATGACCTGAAACCTGCTTTGGGCAATGATCCTAACCTGGAACAAAAGTACCTGTACCAGATTCTGTACGATTCTACCAAAACAGTTGCCTTACAACAGCAGCAAAATAACCGTTTCCTGATCACTGGTGAATACCAGAGTACAGGCGGCGGAGCCGAAATACGTCTTAATGGATTCAATATTCCGCAAGGGTCTGTTACTGTAACCGCCGGCGGACAAAAATTACAGGAAGGCACTGATTTCCAGGTAGACTATAGTATGGGGGTCGTTAAAATCCTGAATACCGGGATACTGAATTCAGGTGTACCGATCAACATTGCCTATGAAGACAATGCTGCTTTCGGGCAGACCATGCAGAACTTTATGGGTACCCGCCTGGATTATTATGCCAATGATAAACTGACCTTGGGGGCAACTTACATGCGCCTCACAGAGCGCCCGTATACCCAAAAGGTAATCAGCGGGTACGATCCTATCAAGAATACGGTACTGGGTGCGGATATGAACTATCAGTCCGAATTGCCGGGATTAACCAGGGCATTGGACAAAATATTGCCATTCTACAGTACTTCAGCCCCATCCTTAATCTCAGCCAGTGCTGAGGTGGCAGGTATATTGCCCGGTCACTCCAAGTTCATCAATGGTATTGCCGGAGATGAAGGCGGTACAGTTTTCGTGGATGACTTTGAAGGTGCCGCAACTTCTTATGACCTGCGCTACCCGATCAATAACTGGACACTTTCCAGCATTCCTTTTGAAGCAACAGGTCCGACAAATAATATATTATTCCCTGAAGCCAGTCTGTCCAACGATCTGCGTATAGGATATAACAGGGCTAACCTGGCCTGGTATAATATTGAACCCACACTTAATGGTGGCGGAGCATCCGTACCGCAAAGTGTGCGTAACGATACCACCCTGCAGGACTACTGGAGACAGGTGCCTCAGGCGGAAGTATTTCCTAAAAAATCAATCATCACTACACAAAGTGTACAATCAACTTTCGACCTGAACTTTAATCCTAAAGTGCGTGGTCCCTATAACTTTGATCCGGCTAATGTTGACCCTGCTACAGGTAATCTGCTTAATCCAACAGGCCGCTGGGGGGGTATCCAGAGAGCCATCGAGCAAAGTGATTTCGAACAAAGTAATGTAGAGTATATTACCTTCTGGGTACTGGACCCTTATATGTACAACCAGGGCAGCAGAGGCGGTTACCTCTACTTCAACCTGGGTAATGTATCGGAAGATGTACTGAAAGATTCCCGTCTTTCTTTTGAAAATGGTGTGCCATATCCTGTTGATCCTACTAAAATGGATCAGACCGTATGGGGTAAAGTGCCTAAATTCCAGCAGCAGCTGGTGCGTGCATTTGATCAGCAGGAAGGTGCGAGAGCAGTGCAGGATGTGGGATATGATGAGATGGATAATGCAGATGAACAGACGTTTTTTAATACCTTTTTGGGTCAGATGAAAACGTTGTTGGGCGATGGTTCACCGGCATATGAAAAATTAGCACTCGACCCTGCCTCAGATGATTTCAAGCATTTTTATGATGGAAGTTATGATGCCTCAAACGGAACTATTTTGCAGCGTTATCGCTATTTCAATAATCCTCATGGCAATGCGCCTATTCTTTCAGGAACCAATGCGACAGAAACGGCAGGTAGCTCTATTCCTGAGTCAGAAGATATCAACAGAGATAACTCTCTGAACGAAACAGAGGCTTACTACCAGTATCGTGTAAAGATAGAACCGAATATGCAGGTTGGGGTTACCGAATTCCTGGTAGATAAAACAGTGGCAACAGGTATTAAACTGCCAGATGGCAGAATAACAGATAATACCTGGTACCAGTTTAAAATTCCGATCAGGAGATTCTCTTCCAAAGTGGGAGGTATCAGCGATTTCCGTTCTATCCGTTTCATCAGAATGTTCCTGAATGGCTTTGAGGATAGTGTGGTGATGCGCTTTGCACAATTACAATTAGACAGAAGTATCTGGAGAAAATACAATTTCTCCCTGGTTAATCCTGGAGAACCCCTGACAGAGGATGATATCCTGGGTACACCTTTCGGTCTCACGACTGTAAGTGTGGATCAGAATAGCTCCAGAAAACCGGTTAAATATGTAATGCCTCCGGGTATCCTGAAACAGCAGCAGGTAGCGACTACCGGTCAGCAGTTCAATGCCGATGAGCAATCACTTTCTGTTCAGATCTGTAATCTTAAAGATGGTGATTCCCGTGCTGTATTTAAAGAAGTAGGAACAGACATGCGTCAATATAAAGAACTGAAAATGTTCATTCACGCAGAGTCCGTTCCCGATCAGTCTCCGGTAAATGATGGTGACCTGGTAGCTTATATCCGTATCGGCTCCGATTTTGTACGTAACTATTATGAATACCAGGTGCCGCTGAAGATTACCAGTCCCGATGGTACCCAGACTGCAGAAACCGTTTGGCCGGAACAGAATAACCTGCATATCGTACTGCAGGATCTTGTAGACCTGAAATCAAAAAGAAATAAAGATAACTTCCCGGTAGCCAATCTGTATGACGGAACAGACCGTAATGGTCGTATGATCCGCATCATCGGTAATCCGAATATCGGAGAGGTGAAAAATATTATGCTTGGTGTGCTGAATCCGAAAAAGACTCCGCAAACACCAGCCGATGACGGACTGCCTAAGTGTACCGAAGTATGGTTCGATGAGCTGAGAAATGTAGGCCTGGATGAGAAAGCTGCTTATGCAGCATCAGGACAGGTCAATGTGCAGCTGGCCGACTTTGGTACGGTCAATGTAGCCGGTACCATGCATACGCAGGGCTATGGTAGTATAGATCAGAGGGTAAATGACCGTTCGAGAGATAACTATTATCAGTATCAGGGTAATGCCAACCTGAACCTGGGTAAGATCATGCCTAAAAACTGGGGCGTGCAATTACCAGTGTTTGTTGGCTATAATCAATCTGTGAGCAATCCGGAGTATGACCCTTATGATGTGGATATTACACTGACCGACAAAATGCGTGGACTGACTGGTGCGGAGCGTAAGGCCGTATTGCAGGCAGCTCAGGATTTTAATGCGATTACCAGTTTTAATATCAACAACATGCGTATTCTGGGTAATCCTTCTAAACAAAGAAAGATTATGCCGTGGAGTGCACAGAACTTTGATCTGAGCTACTCATACCTGCGACAGTTTAACCGAAATTCCCTGATCCAGGGCAATGACTATACCGATCAGAAACTGGCATTGGGCTATACCTATAGTGTAACCACTAAACCATTTGAGCCATTTAAGAAAAGGATTAAATCCAAATCTCCGTGGCTGACCTTTATCAAGGACTTTAATATTAATTACCTGCCAAAAACATTCTCTTTCCGGAACAACCTGGAACGTACCTTCACTGAGACGATCCTGAGAGACGTGGATGCGGCTGGTTATGAAATGCCGGCATATTATTATAAAAACTTTGTCTGGAACCGTAATTACAATATGCAATGGGATCTGACGCGTTCGCTATCTGTAAATTACCAGGCAACTAATATCTCGCGCATCGATGAACCGTATGGCAGAATCAATACAGCATCCAAAAGAGATAGTCTTTATGACAAGCTGCTAGACTTCGGTCGTAACACTTATTTCAGCCAGAAGTTCGATGTAACCTATACCGTTCCGACCAAGAAGTTCCCATTCCTGGACTGGACTACAGCAAACATTGTGTATAATGCTACCTATGACTGGACCGCAGCATCGCTGCTCGCACGCAGCCAGGGTAATGTGATTACCAATACCCAACTGAAACAGATTACCGGTGAACTGAATTTCAGTCAGCTGTATAATAAAAACCGATACCTGAAAGCCATTAACCGTCCTACTAACGGTGTGCTGAAAAATGCAAAAAATAATGCCTTTAAGGATAAGGATAAAAACAGCGTTAGTTCTGCCGGCTCTATGGAGCGCTTCACCCCGGGGGGTGGTCCTGGTGGTAAACTACCTAAAGACGGTCAGCAGGAGAAGGATGAGAAAGAGAAGAAAACAAGCCGTATCCCGCCCAAGCCGGAAAGAAAAACCTTTACCGCTAAAGATGTAAAAGGCAGTGATAGCATGAGCCTGGCCCAGGTTGGACAAGAGCTGAAGAAAATGCGTAAAGCTGAACGTCAGCGATACAGACAGGCCATGGTTGCCTGGCGTAAAGCGAAACAAAACATACTGCCGGAAGTAAGCAATGGAGAGAAATTCTTTGTGCGACTAGCTACTATGCTGAAGCGTGTCAATTTTGACTATACAGAGAACATGGGTACCATACTGCCAGGTTATATGGACAGTACAAACTATTTGGGTGCCAATATGCGTAATAATGCCAACGGACTGGATTTCGCATTCGGATACCAGCCTTCAAGATACTGGCTCAATGAACAAATGCGTAAAGGAAACCTGTCTTCAGACAGTTTGTTCAATGGTATGTACCAGCAGATGTATACGCAATCGTATAATCTGCGTGCTGCACTGGAGCCGGTACCAGATCTGCGTGTCGATCTGACCTGGTCCAGCAACTTTACCCGCAACCAGTCTGAGATTAATAAGTTTAATGATGCCAGTGGAGAATATGAGCGCCTTAACCCTTATTATACCGGTTCTTTCAATGTTTCCTATATCGGGGTGAAAACCTTATTCCAGAATGGAAACGCAGGTGAGCTCTCCAGTACCTATCGTGATTTTATGGCTAACCGCGAGATCATTTCTCAGCGACTGGGTAATGTAAATCCATACACAAATGGTACCGCAGATCCGAATAACCCTAACTATACCAAAGGATATACCGGCTTTGCACAGGATGTGCTTATCCCGGCATTTATAGCCGCCTATTCAGGAAGAGATCCCAGAGCAGTACCCTTGCTGGTATATGATTATAATAATGTGAAGAGCAATCCGTTCCGTTTCTATTTCCCTATGCCGAACTGGAAACTGACGTATACCGGGCTGTCTAATGTAGCGCCGTTGAGCGATATATTAAACACCTTCACGCTGACCCATTCCTATACCGGTAAGATGATGATGAACTCTTTTGCAAACTCCCTGTACTACAGAGATTTGCTGGGAGTAGGTTTCCCATCGTTTATTGACTCCAACTCCAACAACTATGTGCCATTTTTCCAGGTGCCGAATATGACCATTACCGAGACATTCGGACCGTTCATGGGTTTTAATGCGGCATTTAAAAATGACCTTACTTTAAGAGTAGATTATAACCGTTCCAGAATTGTGAGCTTAAGCCTTATCGACTACCAAGTAAGCGAAACCCGCTCTACCGAATGGATTGTCGGATTAGGCTATCGTATTCGCGGCCTGGTATTGCCATTCAGTTTTTTCGGAACCAAACGCCTGAAGAATGATCTGAACATTAAATTTGACTTCTCGTACCGCGATGACCTGACTTCTAACACTTATATGGCACAAAATGAAAACCGTGCAACAATGGGACAGAACGTAATCGGGATTACACCTACGATAGATTATATCATTAATGATAACCTGCAACTGCAGTTTTATTTCGACAGGAGACAAAGCAAACCTTATGTGAATACCTCCTTTCCGCTCAGCAGTACAAAAGGCGGCCTGAAACTGACCTTTACCTTTGCAGGCCAATAGTTAATATGAATCAGGAACAACAAAATAATAAACAATGGTATGCGTCCAATAAACCAATATTGGACGCATTCGATTTAGAGCGCATCCCGGAGATTACTTTAGAGAACTTCATCAATATGTTATCAGGCAAGGTACAGTATATGCTGGATCATAATACGGAGGAGCTTTTTTCAAAACTGTACCGGCTCGATGTGGCAGAAGAGAAGATAAAAGAAGCCTTCGGCCATGAAAATATTGCACAAAAAATTGCCGCCCTTATCGTAGAGCGGCAACTGGAGAAAATGGATTCCCGTAAAAATTTTAAGACACCTAAGCCGGATGATGATCTGGCCTGGTAGCCCTTATTTGTAAACCCTCACTGCGCAGACATAATCTCTCAAGACCTTGATCTGGTCTGGTCTGCTGCTGCTTAAGCGATTTTTTGTATTCAGATTGATCTTCTGATCCTTAGTCAGGTTGTTCAGGTTATTGATCATAGCCAGCAATTCATTGGCATGAACCGCGTAGGTTGTACCATTGGTATTGGTTTTCTTTCCGGTAATGATACCAACTATATTCCCGTTGTTATCCAGGATAGGAGCACCACTCTGGCCCGGATTAGCCGTAATTTCCAGCTGATAAGATGCTGTATCTCCGTTATAGCCATGCTCACTGCTGATATAACCTTCGTTATACACTACATTATCCTGCGGGTAGCCGATACTGAAGATCTTCTGACCTAAAGCAGACGGATTTTTAGAGATCATATAAGGTAATGCTTTACCGAACACAAAATCCTTATCTGTAATTTTCAGAATCGCCAGATCAGATTGCGGATTGGCAGTCAGGATATTGGCCCTGTAATAACTCCCATCATTCAACTGTACAAAAACAGAGTCAGCACCTTCCACAACGTGATAATTAGTCGCAACCAGGCCGTCATTGGTAATGGCAAAGCCGGAACCGCTATAGTCTCCCGGGTAGTCGATATGTGCACCGTTACCCTTTTTGTTCATATTGCTGATAATCTGGTTCTGAGAATGTTTCAGAGACGCGATATCTTTCTGTAACTGTGTATATTGATTCTGGTCCTGGCGGTTATCTCTCGTAAAGGTATAAGTCAGCAGAGAAGAGAACAGCGCGATGACTGCAGCAGCAGACAATGGTTTCCAGTAGCGGCGTAAGCGTGCCGAAAACGATGTTTTTATCTGCATGGCCGGAGCCGGAGTGCCGGCAGCCAGTTTTTTATGTTCCGCAGCAGCACGTTTCAGGCTTTCGCGGATGGCCGCAGCCGATTTCTTTTCTGACAGCAGTACCTGCAGTTGCAGCGCCTGCTGAAAAGATGCATTTAACACCTTATCCTCATCCAGAGCAGTATGCAGTGCTTTGATCTCTGCTGTACTGAGATCTCCGTCCTTATATCGCTCAGCCCACTCCTCTATGTTTAATAAATGAATCATCTTCTTAAATATTATGTTGTCTTTCTAGACGAAAAAAATAGTTTTTTTAGCCGGTTCAGGCATTTGTACTTCTGTGTTTTGGCATTTTCTGCATTAGTATAGCCAAATTGCTTTGCTATATCCTGCATGTTCTTTTCCTCCAGGTAGAAAGCTTTCAGCAATCCATTACAAGGCTCACCTAACTGGCTCATCGCATTTTCCAGTAGCTGGAAGTTGACCTCTTTCTCCAGGTGTTGGGACACATCGTCATGGTATTGCGCCTCCATATCATTGTCTTCCTCATCTTCCATCTCCTGCAGAAAAGACACCTGGCTGGAAGATTCCAGTTTTTTAAACCAGAGCCGCTTACATACTGCAAATAAATACGTACTTAATTTACAGGTAAGGGCAAATTCCGGTTTTTGCGCCTTTTCATATAATACCATCAATCCTTCCTGGAAGATATCATATGCATCATTTTCAGCACCGCCCCTGGTCACGATCCATTTGGTCAGCATAGACTGATACAAACGGTATATTTCCCGGATAGCCTGGCTGTTGTTGCGGGATAATCCTTCTATCAGTTCGCTATCACTATAAATACTTGTTTTACTCACCAGCAATTGTTCTTTTATTCTGTAAATGATGCCTTCCCGCCTGTATAGAATATATACTAATTATCTTTCGGCTATTCAGGAACATGTACAGGCCTGTTTAAACGTATGCTAAGTTAACTAATACTATTCATTTACTTAATGCTGAAATTGCCAAAAAGTAACCCAAAAGGCCGTTCAAAAAATATTTTTAAAAAATTTTCGAAAGTTGGGTTACCTTTTTTACTTTTGCGCATTAATATTCAAAATCACAATTTTAAAATTTTAAAAAACAAACAAATGAAATCATTAAAATTAGGCGTTTTCGCTATCGCTATGGGTTTATTCGCTGCATCTTGCGGTAACAACGAAGCTAACACTGACGCTACTGCAACTGCTGATTCAGCTGCTGCTGCAACTGAACAAGCTGCTGCTGCTACTACTGAAGCTGCTGCTACTGTAGATTCAGCTGCTGCTGCAACTGCTAACGCTGCTGCTGCTACAACTGAAGCTGCTGGTACTAACGCTGCTAACGCTGCTGCTGCAACTACTGAAGCTGCTGCTAACGCAACTAAAGAAGCTGCTCACGAAGTTAAAGCTGGTGCTGAAAAAGCTGCTGAAGCTGCTAAAGCTGCAAAATAATTTAGTTTAAAAGCTAAAAACAAACAAAAGGTCGCTTCCTCCTGGAAGCGACTTGTTTTTTATATATATATTTGTGGCTCAAAATTTGTAAGCGTTCACATGTTATATAGAAGTAAAGCTCCCTTGCGTATAGGCCTGGCCGGTGGAGGAACCGATGTAAGTCCGTATAGTGACCTCTATGGAGGGGCTATATTAAATACAACCATCTCCCTGTATGCTTACGCTTCTATAGAACCCATCGATGAGCCTAAAATTGTTATTGAAGCCGTAGACAGGGATGAATACAAAGAATATACCCTGGCCGATGCCTTACCGGTTGATGGTTACCTCGATCTGGCCAAAGGTATATATAACCGTATCGTAGCCACTTATGGCCCGGTCAGCACTGGGTTTCGCCTTACCACTTCTGTAGACGTACCGGCAGGTTCTGGTTTAGGAACCTCTTCCACACTGGTTGTTGCCATATTAGGAGCATTTATCGAATGGCTGAAATTACCACTGGGGGAATATGAAATTGCCCGCCTGGCCTATAGCATAGAAAGAGAAGATCTTAAAATGTCCGGTGGTAAACAAGACCAGTATGCCGCTACATTCGGAGGCTTCAATTATATGGAATTCTTTTCTGACGATAAAGTAATCGTCAATCCCCTGCGGGTTCGTTCCAGTCATATACACGAACTCGAAAATAATCTCTTACTGTTTTATACCTCAACCAGCCGGGTATCGGCAAAAATTATTGACGCCCAAAGCAAAAATATTGCAGAGCGCAGAGCAGACTCCATCGAAGCGATGTCTCATCTGAAAGAGCAGTCTATAATGATGAAAGAAGCACTGCTTATCGGGAATATAGATGCGATAGGGGAGATACTGCATTTCGGTTTCGAACACAAGAAGCAAACCGCTAAAGACATCTCTAACCCACTTATAGATGAGATCTATGAGACGGCACTGAATGCCGGAGCCAGCGGAGGTAAAATCAGCGGAGCCGGAGGTGGTGGCTTTATGGTATTCTATTGTCCCGGCAATAGCAAATACGCAGTACAAAAATCATTGGAGCGGTTCAAAGGACAATTTTATCCCTATCAGTTTGTAAAGAACGGGCTCTTTACCTGGACTAATTCAAAGTAGCGTTCAGAGCAGTATCCAGGCTATCCGCGATGATGCGCCCGTCTTTCATCGTTAGTATACGATCTGCAAGCGCAGCCAGTTGCTCATTGTGTGTAACCACAACAAAGGTAAGCTGGTAGTGTGCTTTAAGGTCCAGGAATAACTGGTTAATTGCCGCCGCAGTAGCTGTATCCAGGTTACCCGTAGGTTCGTCTGCAAAGATCACTGCTGGTTTCTGTACAATTGCCCGGGCGATGGCTACTCTTTGTTGTTCCCCGCCGGAAAGCGCACTGGGCTTATGATCTACCCTTTCAGAAAGACCCACCTGCTGCAGTGCGATACGCGCTTCTTCCAATGCTTTTTCCTTCGCCATACCACTAATCCATAATGGCATGCTCACATTTTCCAGGGCTGTAAACTCCGGGAGCAAATGATGGGACTGGAACACAAAACCAATATTTTTATTACGAAAAGCCGCTTGCTTACGGGAAGGCATGCGCTCTAAAGGCGTATTCAGTATAGATACAGAACCTTTGCCCGGATTGTCCAGCAGACCCAGGATATGCAGCAGCGTACTCTTACCAGCACCGGATGGACCAACTATCGCCACAAAGGTTCCTTTCTCAATAGAGAGCGAAACATCTTTCAGTACTTCCAGTGTTCCATAGCTTTTAGATAAATGCTGTGCCTGTAATAACATATGTAGCGTAATATTTAATCTTTAAGGAGTGTAAATGTAATACTATTATCCCGATTTGCAGTCCTGGCAAGGGTTTTGCTTTATAACTAAAATTTAATATTTCCCGATAAAAAACTTGCATTTTTTTATCAACTATATCTTACATTTGCCGAAATTAAAACTACAAGAAAATAATTATAATATGTTTTGGACTTTAGAATTAGCATCACATTTAGAAGATGCACCATGGCCGGCTACAAAAGATGAATTAATTGACTACGCAATCCGTTCCGGAGCTCCTTTGGAAGTAGTAGAAAACCTCCAGGAGTTAGAAGACGAAGGGGAACTTTACGAAGGAGTAGAAGATATCTGGCCTGATTACCCAACCCAGGATGACTTCTTTTTCAATGAAGAAGAATATTAAGGAAGAATTTTTTTCAGGAAGGCGCTTTATGCGCCTTTTTTTATACCAGATTCAGGCATAAAAAAGCGCCGCTACATATCGTAGCGGCGCTGTCTGTTTAATATATTATTTAGTTGAAGAATTTTCTTTTCTCCGCACCATATTTTCTTAATAAAGCACTTGCACGATAACGGTCATCGTGGTAGGTATTATATAAAGCATCTAATCCTGCCAGAACGTAATCTGCACCCAGCTCATCGCACCATTGCAGCAGGCCTTTAGGGTAGTTTACCCCTTTAGTCATAGCCAGATCCAGGTCAGCAGCAGTAGCAATGTTCAGGTATAAAGCCTCTACCGCTTCATTGATCAGCATAAATAGAATGCGCTCCACAATAGCTTTTTGTTCCTTTTCAGACAAGGTAGTCGTCAAAGCTGGCTCGCCCTGCTCGTAATTATAAAAGCCTTTACCCGATTTGCGACCCAGCCAGCCCGCTTCCAGCAAGCGTTTCTGTGCAAATGCCGGACGGTATTTAGGATCGTAATAGAATGACTGGAACACAGTCTCAGTAACGATATAGTTCACATCATGACCTATATAATCGGTCAGCATAAATGGTCCCATTTTAAAACCACCTGCCTGCGTCATCGCCAGGTCAATATCTTCCTTGCTGGCCAGTCCTTCTTCCATGATGCGGATCGCCTCTCCGTAGAAGGGACGTGCTACGCGATTCACAATAAAGCCCGGAGTATCTTTGGTCAGCACCGGCACTTTTTTCCATTGCAGCATCAGCGCTTTGATCTCATCAGCCAGGCCTTCACGGGTCTGTATAGCAGGAATGATTTCTACCAGGGCCATTACCGGCGCCGGATTAAAGAAGTGGATACCAATCACTCTTTCTGATTTTTTACAAGCCGCAGCAATAGAGGCAATAGAGAGGGAAGAGGTGTTGGAGGCCAGGATACAACTATCCTGTACCAAGGCTTCCAGCTGTGCAAATACGGCCTTCTTTATATCCAGGTTCTCTATGATCGCTTCAATAATCAGACCACTGTCTTTCAGTGCAGCCAGATCGCTGGAGTAAGTATATTGAGCCAGTAAAGCCTGAGCATCCGCTATCTTACCTTTCTCTGCAAGTTTTTGCAGTGTTTTTTCTGTTGATTGTCTGGCTTTATCCAATGCCGCAGCATTGTTATCATAAACCACAACTGTATGTCCGGCCATTGCAGCTACCTGGGCAATACCATTACCCATGGCTCCGCAACCGACGATTCCAATATGCATCATTATATAACTATATAAAAAATTAAAAGCTGTTTTTCCACATCATACTTTCCACCGGGCGTATCGTACGTTCGGTATACTTCGCATTTTGTTTTTTATTGTACAGGTGCTCCACCTCGCCATCTACCGGGAAGTAGATCAACTGACCGATCGGCATGCCGGCATAAATTCTTACCGGATGCACACAGGAAATTTCCAGGGTCCAGGTATTACAAAAACCAACATCTCCCTTACCTGCCGTAGCATGAATGTCAATACCCAGGCGGCCTGTAGAAGATTTACCTTCGAGGAAAGGCACATGCTCATGTGTCTCGGTATACTCCTGCGTTACCCCCAGGTATAATACACCCGGTTGCAATACATAACCATCTTCCGGTATCTCGAAATGGGTAATCTCATTATGAGCCTTCGCATCCAGGATCGCATCTTTGTATACGGCTAAATATTTACCCAGATGTACATCATAAGAATTACTGCCCAGGTAGCTTCTGTCATAAGGATCGATAACAATCGTTCCCTTTTCAATCTCAGCTAAGATTTTTTTATCTGATAAGATCATGTTTATGAGTTGGTAGGAGTAGAAAATTGTAAACGTGGGGCCAGCCAGCTATCCTGTAGTGGTTGCAGCCATTGCTCCAGCATCTCCTTCTTGCTGGATACCAGGTTGTTGAACAGCAAAGTGTCCTGCTGTATATAACCCTTATCCAGTGCATATTGTACCTGGTTCATCGGCAGCACTTCAGCCTTGCCTTTTACCAGGAAAGTAATCGAAAGGCGGTCAAACAGGCTGCAATCGTATTGGCGCTCTATGCTTTTGATCACTCTTACAGAACTATCCGTACTGCAGCCGCTTACTTTCTCCTGCGTTTCATCAGCCACAAGTACAACAAAACGACCGAACAATAATTTACCCCAGCCTTTAACCGGTGCGCCGTGCGCATTCCACTGGCTGATAAAATGCAGTAATTGTTCATTGATCTCCAATTCCTGCTGTTCATTAAATGGTCGGGTACTCTGATAGATCCATACACGCGAACTGTCATCAAAATCCTGAGGGATAATAGATGCGATAGTATTCTGATTCATCTTACAAAGGTACTATTTTGAATGAGATTATTTATTATAAGTATTCATGGTACGAGCCATACCCATAGCGGCAAAGCTCTCAATAATTTCGATTGAGGTAAGTACTTTTTCATGGATTACAGGCATTTCATCTGCCTTCCATTTGCCCAGTACAAAATCGACCTGCTTGCCTTTAGGGAAATTATTGCCGATACCGAAGCGTAGACGTGGATAGTTGGTCGTACCCAGCGTCGCCTGTATGTCGCGCAGACCATTATGGCCGGCATCACTGCCGCTTGGACGCAGGCGTAGCGCCTCCAGAGGAAGCGCCAGGTCATCTACAATAACCAGGACATTTTCCAGTGTAATTTTCTCCTTATCCATCCAGTATTTAAGGGCCTTGCCACTCAGGTTCATATAGGTTGTCGGTTTGATCACGACAAATTGTTTGCCCTTCCATTTTACATTAGCCACAAATGCCAAGCGATCCTGTTCAAATTTACCTCCGTGTTTGATCACGAAAGCATCCGCCACATCAAAACCGATATTGTGCCTGGTCGCATCATATTCATAACCGATATTGCCCAGGCCAACGATTAAGTATTTCATGGCTGCAAAATTAATATAAATAGGGATTGAATAAACAATTTCATAAATGCGTAATGTTTATCATGATATTGGTCTTATTTATGCTGTAGAAATGAAAAAGCGACATGCCGGGCATGTCGCTTTTTTGATATAAAATGAGTTTTTCTTATTTCTTTCCAAACACCTGTCTCAGCAGGCTAGTTACCTGTGCCGCAGGGTCTGTGCGGATTTTAGACTCTTCCTGTGCAATGCTGTAGAACATACCATCCATCGCTTTTTGCACCACATAGCTGCTCAGATCTGGGTTAACCTTACGGCTCACCAGCGGTAACTGGTTATAAGTAGTAAATACCGTTTTCCAGATATTGGTCGCACCAACTTTTTGCAGGGAGCTCTGAATAATCGGTCTGAAGGCCTGGGTAAGCGCATCAGAAGTCCTCAGTTTCAGGTAATTGGTAGCGGCATTGTTGCCACCGGTCAGGATACCAACACCATCCTGCAATGACATTGTCGTAATTGCATTGACGAAAATAGGAGCTGCCTGTTTGGACGCATCTTCCGCAGCACGGTTCATCGACAGGATTGCTTTATCTACCAATGCACCCATACCCACAGAGCGCAGGGTCTTCTCGACCTGTTGTACCTCTGGTGGCATCAGAATTTTTACGGCTGCATTTTTAAAGAAACCGTCTGTAACTGATAACTTACCTGCAGCATTATTTGCCCCTATGCGTAAAGCTTCTTTAAGACCGCTTACGACCTGTGCATTGCTGAGATTACCGGCGCTGTTTGTGCCGGAAGTATTATTTTGCTGGTTTTTATTGCCAAACAGGGAGTTCAGCAGCTCATTGGCATTCTGTGCCTTTGCCTGCATACCTGTTGCAAATAAAGAAGCTATCAAAAGTCCTCCTTTCAGGATATTTTTCATCATAATGTATATTTTTTCAGATGTTACGGCAGCAATGCCTAACCATAGTACTAAGATAGTAAAATTCGGCAGAAGTTTAATTCAGTTGCCAGGTATCCAGGATCTGCTGTGCATGCTCCTTACTTTTTACCTTATCGATAATGTGTTCAATAATACCTTTCTCATTAATTAAGAAGGTAGTACGTACCGTACCCATATATTCCCTGCCCATAAATTTCTTCAGTTGCCACACCTGATAAGCATCTACCATATGGTGATCTTCATCGGCGAGGATAGGGAAGTTTAACTGGAACTTATCTGAAAACTTCTGGTGACTTTTAGTCGCATCGATGCTTACACCGAGTATAGTAATCCCCTTATCTTTTAAAGTATTGCAATGGTCTCTCAGGTTACAGGCCTGTGTCGTGCAGGTTGGAGTATTATCCTTGGGATAAAAATAAATAGCCAGTTTCTTTCCTTTATAATCCTTTAACTGGTGCTCCTGGCCATATTGGTCAATTGCTTTGAAATCGGGAGCTTTATCACCTGCTTGTAGCATAAATAAGAAAATATTTTGCAGGCAAAAATATGCGATTAAAGACAAACCGTTTGTCTTTAATCGCATATTAAGGTTTTAAGGTGCAGGTTTTAGTTTAGAAAGGCAGATGTTCCTCTGCTACAAAGTTCTCCTCAGCCTGTTCCGGCCACTGTTGATCGTTCTTTTTATCCAGAAGCATATAATTACTGGCCCTGATTTCGGTAATATATTGCGCCTGTCCCGCGGCATTTACATAGCTGCGGCTGGTAATCTTACCTTCGATCAGGATCATAGTTCCTTTAAATATTTGCTGTTCTGCCTTGGCTGCCAGTTTATCCCATAGTACAATCTGATGCCAGGTAGTTTCATTCTGCCACTCTCCTTTCCTGTTTTTGTACCGGTCATTTGTAGCCAGGCGTACCCGGGCTACAGTAATGCCATTGTCCAGGGTTTTTGTCTCCGGGTCTGCTCCTGCATAACCGATTAATCTCACGCTGTTGTTTAAGGTGCTCATCTGAATAAAATTTAGAAATGAATAATGAAATTTGTTTATTATTTTGTGAACATTGCTGATGCAAAGATGCAGACGGGTAGCGGCCTGACCCGGTATTTAAGTGCTTATGTACCGGTATAATTGTTTGTAACCGTTTGTTGTCGTCTAACACCGAATTGAAACCTATGGAAATCAAAGAAAAGCGTTGCCTGGACTGCTCCAGGCGATTAAAAGGCCGTACAGATAAAAAATTCTGTGATGATGCTTGCCGTAATCATTTTAATAACCGGCAAAACAGTGATCAGAACAATTTCGTCCGAAATATTAACAATATACTGCGTAAGAATAGGCGAATTTTGCAGCAGTTTATGGAAACGGGAGAACCGACGCTTAAAGTGCGCCGGGAAACCTTGTTGCAGCAAGGCTTTCAAACCCGCTATCATACCCATCAGCACCTGACGCAGAAAGGTCATGTATATCATTTCTGTTATGAATACGGATACCTGTCACTGGAGTCAGATTGGGTGCTGATTGTAAAAAGGGATAAACCCTGAACTATATTAAGAGAAATCACATGAGTGCAGAAACAATAAAGCAGATTTTAGATAAACGACCCCTGATTATTTCCGGTCCGTGCAGTGCCGAAACGCGGGAGCAGGTACTGGATACAGCGGAGGCATTAAAACAGACCGGTAGAGTAGATATACTACGTGCCGGTATCTGGAAACCCCGTACCAGGCCGGGCAGTTTCGAAGGAGTAGGATCGATAGGACTGAGCTGGCTGCAGGAAGCTAAAGCGCAGACCGGATTGCCCCTGGCCGTGGAAGTGGCCAATGCCCGCCAGACAGAAGAGGCCCTCAAGGCCGGGATTGATGTACTCTGGATCGGAGCCCGCACGACCGTAAACCCCTTCAGTGTGCAGGAAGTAGCAGATGTATTATATGGCGTAGATGTACCTGTTTATATCAAGAACCCGGTAAATGCCGATGTAGAACTCTGGCTCGGAGCCTATGAGCGCATGCAGAAAACAGGAGATAAAGCCATTGGCCTGGTGCATCGTGGGTTTTCGCACTATGGCAATACGGTATACCGCAATGCCCCCATGTGGCACCTGGCACTGGAAATGAAACGCAGGTGCAGCGATGTACCGTTTATCATAGACCCATCTCACATCTGCGGTAATCGACACCTGTTGCAGGAAACCATTCAAAAGGCGATGGATCTGCGTTATGATGGTGTAATGATAGAATCCCACATTAACCCGGATGCAGCCTGGAGCGATGCGCGTCAGCAGGTGACCCCCGATAACCTGGTGCATATTCTGGATCAGATTATCTGGAGACAGGAAGAAATGCCCACGGAAGAGTTGCACACCCTGATGCAGAAATACCGTACACAGATCAACCAGCTGGATAATGAGATCATAGAACTGCTGGCCAGCCGTATGCAGCTGGTACAGGAGATCGGTAAATATAAAAAGGAGAATGATGTCACTATTCTACAGGTAAGCCGCTGGAAGGAAATTCTGGACCGCTTATGTGCCAAAGGCGCAGCCCTGGGATTAAGCGAAGAATTTATCATTCAGTATTTCGATGCCATACACCTGGAGAGCATTAAACAACAGGATATGGTCATGAATCAGAAAAAAGATTAATCATGCAGACCATTTCGATACAATTCACAAAGGCTGCAACACAATTCTGTTTCGATGCATCCGTAGAGGCATTGCCGGAACTGCTGTCCGGCAGCCGGGCAATCTATGTGACCGATACCAATGTTTATGCAGCGCATACAGCTGTTTTTGCCGGCAAAGAAGTGATTATACTTCCTGCAGGTGAAGCGGCCAAAAGCCTTACGGTACTGGAGCATGCGGTAAATGAATTGCTTGCATTCAACGCGGATCGTAATTGTTTCCTGGTCGGTATTGGCGGGGGAGTGGTCACCGATTTTACCGGCTTCCTTGCAGGTATTTATAAACGGGGTATTCGCTTCGGATTTGTACCAACTACAATACTGGCTATGGTGGATGCCGCCATCGGAGGTAAGAACGGACTTGATATCGGGATGGCCAAAAACATGATTGGACTTACCCTGCAGCCGGAGTTCCTGTTGTATGATTATCAATTGCTGGGTACACTCCCTCAGGAAGAGTGGATCAACGGTTTTGCAGAGATCATCAAACATGCAGCGATTTATGATGCCGATTTATTTGCCGCGCTGGAAGCACATACACTGGCAGACTATCAGCAGCAACATATATTATTAGCCGAATTGGTGCAACGCAATGCTTTACTGAAAGCAAGGGTGGTACAGCAGGACGAATTTGAACGGGGAGAACGCAAAAAACTTAATTTCGGTCATACGCTGGCCCATGCCATAGAAAACCCGTATCAGCTGGCCCATGGTGCAGCTGTAAGCATAGGCATGTGTTTTGCCGCGCAACTATCTGCACAATTAACCGGCTTTACGGAAGCAGACCGTTTACAAAAACTGATTGTACAATACCATTTACCGGACCATCTGGCTTTTGACAAAGAAGCCACACTTGCACTGATGCAGGCCGATAAGAAAATAGCCGGATCCGGGATTGATTATATTTTACTGCAATCTATAGGAGCAGCAGAGATCAGGACGATCTCATTTGATATCATAGCTAGTGCCATGCATCAAACAGCACATTCACCAAACAGCGAACAGCAATGAATATAACGATACAACCACAGGCCGTTAAAGGAAATATACGCATTCCGTCTTCTAAAAGTGTAAGTCAGCGCCTGCTGGCCGCGGCATTGCTACGCAAAGGAAAGACCGTACTGGACAATTTCGGTGGATCAGCAGATGAGCAAGCAGCACTTTCCCTGATCAGACAACTGGGTGCCACAGCACAATATATACCGGATGAGCTGAAGGTTGAGATTGATTCAGAGGGTTTTCCGAATGAAGCAACAGAACCACTGATTCATTGTGGCGAAAGCGGTTTGGCACTGCGTATGTTCAGTATGATTGCTGCACTTTCCGACAAAGAGATCGCTATAGAAGCGGAAGGTTCTTTACGGAACCGGCCGCTGAAGCTTATCGGAGAAGTATGTCATACGCTTGGGATACACTATAGCAGTGATGCCGCACAAGGGTTCCCGATTACGATAAAAGGCCCTTTGCAACCTAAAGATATTACCCTGGATGGAAGCATTACCTCCCAGGTACTTACCGGCTTGCTGATGGCCTATGCACAGGCTGAGCTCACTGAGCCCGTAACCATTACTGTAGAACAGCTTAAGAGTAAACCTTATATTGACCTTACGCTGCAGGTACTGGAGCTATTTGGTATGAACGTACCTCAGAACCAGGATTATGAACGGTTCATCTTCAACCCAAAAAAATCTGTTGTAGCTCAGGGGCTGAAAAGAGTATCTGTAGAGGGTGATTGGAGCAATGCGGCATTCTTCCTTGTTGCCGGTGCTATCGCCGGATCAGTAAGCATCAGCGGACTGGACGTATTCTCTGCACAGGCCGATAAAAAAATTATAGAAGCCCTGCATGATTGTGGTTGCCGTATGTCCATCACTACAGAAGAAGTAGTGGTACAACATCAAGCCCTAAAAGCATTCCAGTTCAATGCCACAGATTGCCCGGACCTGTTTCCGCCACTGGTGGTATTGGCTGCCTGCGCAGAAGGAACCTCTGTTATAGAAGGAGTAAGCAGGCTGCAGCATAAGGAGAGTAACCGTGCCCTTACCTTGCAGGAACAGATGGGAAAAATGGGTGTTTCCATTAGCCTGCAGGATGATTACATGATCGTCAAAGGAAAGGCAGCCATAAAAGGCGCAACGGTAGATTCCTGCAATGATCACCGTATTGCGATGGCGGCAGCCATACTCGCTTTAAAGGCTGAGGATACCGTACATATTGTACAGGCTGATGCCGTGAATAAATCATATCCTGCATTTTTTGAGCACCTTAACACGATTCTGCAGGAGCCTGTACGGTAGTCTTTATGTCAACTTTACACAATTGAATATGAAAATCGGTAATATTTTCCGGTCATAAAAACAGGACACGACGACCCGTCAGGGTATTACTGTTAAATAATGACGAAATATCATGTATTTGTTTCTGGTGCTTAGTTTGTAGGTTTAATTTTATAAAAGCAAACAAAGCGTCAGAGCTATGAATTTAAATAATTTCACCATCAAAGCACAGGAGACCCTGCAGCAGGCACAGCAGGTCGCCTTTAACCATAACAATCCATACATTGAAACCCAGCACTTGCTGAAAGCTATGCTGGAAGATAAAGAAGGGCCTATTGAATTTCTATTAAAGAAAAGCAATGGTAACCTTAACCTGATCAATACAAAACTGGATGAAAGTATTGCCCGTATTGCAAAGCAGACCGGCGGAGATGCCGCACAGTCGGTAAGCCGGGAAGTAAACAATGCGATCCTGAGAACCTCGGGTATCCTCAAAACATTCGGGGATGAATTTGTGAGTCCGGAGCACCTTTTACTCTCTATCATACAAGGCAGCGATGATACCGCAAAGTTGCTTAAAGAAGCCGGTGTCACCGAAAAGGCCCTGGTCGCTGCTGTGAAAGACCTGAGAAAAGGCAGTACCGTAAACTCCCAGACTTCCGACAATAACTATAATTCCCTTTCCAAATACGCAAAGAACCTGAATGAACTGGCACAGGCTGGTAAGTTAGATCCGGTGATCGGTCGTGATGAAGAGATCCGCAGAACGCTGCATATCCTTTCCCGCCGTTCAAAAAATAATCCGATCCTGATCGGGGAGCCGGGTGTGGGTAAAACCGCTATTGTAGAGGGTTTGGCGCATCGTATCATTAACGGTGATGTGCCTGATAGCCTGCGCAGCAAAATCATCTATGCACTGGATATGGGACAACTGATTGCCGGTGCAAAGTATAAAGGTGAATTTGAAGAACGCCTGAAATCTGTAGTGAAAGAAGTATCTGAAAGTGACGGAGAGATCATCCTGTTCATTGATGAGATACATACACTTGTCGGTGCAGGTGGGGGAGAAGGCGCTATGGATGCCGCAAATATCCTGAAGCCGGCCCTGGCCCGTGGTGAACTGAGAGCCATTGGTGCTACTACCTTAAATGAATACCAGAAGTATTTTGAGAAAGATAAAGCCCTGGAGCGCCGCTTCCAGAAAGTACTGGTAGATGAGCCGAGCACAGATGATGCAGTCTCTATCCTGCGCGGATTGAAAGATCGCTATGAAACACACCATCATGTGCGCATCAAAGACGAAGCTATTATCGCAGCTGTAGAGCTTTCGCAAAGATATATTACCGATCGTTTCCTGCCCGATAAGGCTATCGATCTGATCGATGAAAGTGCCGCGAAACTGAAGCTGGAAATGAATTCTATGCCTGAGCCGCTGGATGAACTGGAAAGAAGAATCCGTCAGCTGGAGATTGAACGCGAAGCGATCAAAAGAGAGAATGATGAAAGCAAATTACAAACACTGAATACCAATATTGCGAACCTGCAGGTAGAGCGTGATACGCTTAAAGCGAAATGGACTACCGAAAAGGAAATGGTAGAAAAAATACAGCAATCCAAAAGCCGTATAGAAACCCTGAAGCAGGAAGCCGAAAAAGCAGAGCGTGACGGAGATTACGGTAAGGTAGCCGAGATCCGCTATGGTAAACTGAAAGAAGAAGAGGCACAGCTGGAATCCAATACCAATGCACTGAATGAACTGGCCCTGGATCGTCGCTTGCTGAAAGAGGAAGTAGATGCAGAAGATATCGCAGAGAATGTGGCTAAGGCAACCGGCATACCGGTACAGAAAATGATGCAGAGTGAGCGGGAGAAATTACTGCACCTGGAAGAACAATTACATAAACGTGTAATCGGACAGGATGAGGCGATTACCGCAGTAGCAGATGCCATTCGCAGAAGCCGTGCAGGCCTGCAGGACGAACGCAAACCAATCGGCTCTTTCATCTTCCTGGGTACAACTGGTGTGGGTAAAACCGAACTGGCCAAAGCCCTTGCAGAAGCCTTGTTCGACGACGATTCTATGATGACCCGTATCGATATGAGTGAATACCAGGAGAAGCATAGCGTAAGCCGCCTGGTAGGCGCGCCTCCGGGCTATGTAGGGTATGATGAAGGTGGTCAGCTGACCGAAGCTGTACGCCGTAAGCCCTATTCTGTGATCCTGCTGGATGAGATAGAGAAAGCGCACCCGGATGTATTTAATGTAATGCTGCAGGTACTGGATGATGGTCGCCTGACCGATAATAAAGGTCGTGTGGTGAACTTTAAAAATACCATCATTATCATGACCAGCAACCTGGGATCTGATATTATACAAGAGAATTTTGAAGGCCTGAGTGGTAGTAACGATGCTCAATTCCACGATGTGTTTGAGCGCACAAAAGATGATGTGATCCTGATGCTGCGTCAAACCCTGAGACCAGAGTTTATTAACCGTATCGATGAGGTAATCATGTTCCATCCGCTGCTGAAAAATGAGATTCGCGGTATCATCAAAATACAGTTTGAAGAAGTGAAAGAGCGTGTAGCCCAACAGGGAATTACACTGAACTTCACCGACTATGCTATAGACTATTTTGCAGAGCAAGGATTTGATCCGCAATTTGGTGCACGTCCGTTGAAAAGGCTGATCCAGAAAGAGATCATCAACTTATTGAGCCGCCATATCATTGCCGGAGATATAGATAAGTCCAACCCGGTACTGATCGATGTCTTCGACGGAACAGTGGTATTGCGCAATGAAGAAAAACAGTAAAATTCGATTTATTTGTTGTTAACGTAAAAAGGGATGCTTGTCTAAGCATCCCTTTGTTATTTCTGGTAAGTATTCACTTATTTTTTAATGAACTTATGCGTACTGATCTCTGTGCCATCTGTAATACTGATATAGTACATACCGGATGCATAGGCCGATACCGGTATGCTCAGGTTGTTGGCGCCGCTTACCTTCTGGTAGTCTTGTTGCCATACCGTTTTACCTAAAACATCGGTAATGCTGATATGGTATACCGCAGCCGCATCATTGTTGAAATGCACAAACAGATCATGATTAACCGGGTTAGGGAAAATGCTGATATTGTTGCTCACCTCACCATTTTGCAGCATAGCAATGTCAGAATATTTCAGGCTCTGGTCTTTATGCTCCATGCGTAAACGATAGTATACCTTCCCGTTCAGAGCTGCAAATTGCTTATCGGTATACTGGTATGTCTGTTCCGCATTAAGCTGGTCACCTTTTGCTGCAACATAGTCGATTTGTGTAAAGTATTGTCCGTCCAGGCTGCGCTCAATAGTATAGCCTGCAGTCATAGCATCTTCTTTTACTTTCCAGTCCAGCAGTGCATCTCCGGACACTGTCTTGCTCGCTTTGAAGCTCATCAGTGTTACCGGCAGCGGAGCCGTTACAGCTACTGTTCTTGCATTAGCCGACAACTGACCACAAACACCGGCTGTCTGGTTCAGCAGTGCCGTATTAAAGCTGTTGAATGAAGTGCCCGCATAGCTGGTATTTAGTGCAGTTGCAGTACTGGTAGAGGATAAGCCATATACGGTATAGTTGCCTATCGGGAAAATGCCGGTATTGGTCATATTTACAGAAGATGTGATGAGTACAATATTACCGGTAGTGTTGTTGACGATAATATACATGTAATTGGTGCCGGCAGGATTAGCAATCCCTGTGCTGATCGCACCACCCGCAGGAGGCACCACATTAATGCTGAAGTTGTTTGGTAAAGTAACAGAATTGTTGAAGGTCGATACCTGCAGTACATATTTCTGATTCGCACATAAGCTGGCACTGGTCGATGTACCGATAATTACCCCGTCGTTCGTGCCATTCATATTGGCGGAAGAAGCGAGGAAGTTATCACAGACACTGGCACTGTTATAAGCACCTTCAAATAAGTTTACGACAATATTTCCTGAAGTGGTTCGGTTAAATGTATACGTACCGGATACCGATGGATAAAACTCAATAAGATTATAACGGTTGCTGTTACTGGGCCCTTGACATGCAGGAGTATTGGGATTGTAGAAAGATAAATTGCCTGCAGTAGATCCGCTGGTAATACTTCCCGTAATAGGAGAAGTAATTGTCGTTCCGTAAGTAGGAGTCAAAGTCATATTCAGGCTGGCATCACCCACAGGCGTACTTAACGAAGTGGTCGGCACAAACTGAGCCCCGTTAGAAGCGCAGGCCGAGGTAATACTCACATCAGCCGAATTGATATTGAAATAAATGTTCCCGATTGACTCAATCATAAAGCGACCGGAACAGGTTGGCAGGTTCGGTACCGTAATGGTTTCCGTACCATCATTAGCCGTACTGGCCAGGATGGTATAAGGGAACGTCTGTCCGCCATCTGTAGAGAACGAGATTCTTATATTAGGCATTGCCGCACAGGCGGTAGCCGTATTCCAGTTAAGGGTAACGGTATTTGAGCCATTAGCCACTAAAGAGGTAGTTGTGTTCAGGTTGGTAAAGGCAAACGGACCGCAAGCCAGTGTCGTAACAGCCACATCTGCATAAGCAGCAGCGCCGCCACCGGAATGGTTATCTCTTGCCGTACCACGGAAATTCATAGTTCTGGCTACTGTAGGCAGCACTTCGTATGTACCCGACGCATTGCCTAACAATACCGAAAGGCTTGGCAAGTATCGTGTCGCGCTGGTGCCCGGAGGGAATGATCTGAACTGCGGGCCCGAAGTGGCTGTTGCACTCGGAGCAGTGGATGTACCAGTACCTCCGATAGCATCTATCTGCTCCCAGGTATAGGACAATACATCCGAAGCATTGGCATCGGTGGTGGTCAGTGTCAGTTTAAACGGTGTGCCATTGGGAATAGAATAGCTGCTGGCCGCTACAGTACTGATAGGTGTTGTGTTGCCGCTGCTGCTGAGGGTCGCGCATCCGGCACCGGCACCAGAGGTGATGAACGTTGCAATCTGCCCCAGGCTTCCTCCGTGAAAATAATCATCAGAGTTGGTCTGGTAAGCATTGCCGCTACAGGTACCGGCATAAGCCATGATGGTAGAACCACCCCCGGGCTCCCAACCGGTAGTCGGATTGGTATTGCCACTACAGCCGCCATTATTGGAGGCCATAGTATGCTGAGCAGAGAACTGGTGCCCGATCTCATGTGCGATCATATTGTCAAACACAGGACCGGAAGATCCGCTGCTGAAGCCGCTGCTCAGGCCCCCGGCACCACTTCCTTTGCTGGAGCCGCAGGTAGAACTTAATTGCGCCAGTCCGCCGGACCATCCGTAACCAAATAAGATGCCCACATCATAGTTTGCACTGGTTATATTGGTATTAAGCGCCGTATTGTTTTCCGTCAGGGTTGTGCCGGAGGGGAACGAAACGCTGGTATAGGGGTCAATACTCGCATCTGGATAGATCACAGAGTTGTTAGTCACCAGGGTAAAATGTATACTGGCATCTCTTTCATAAATCGCACTGATGTTATTCACAGAAGTCGTGATCAGGGCCAGGGCTGCCGCCTGGCTTGTTGCCCAGGCCGTATATTCTCCCGTTGCTGCAACGGCAAGACGATAATTGCGCATCTGTGAGGAGCCCAGGTAAGCTGTCATCAGATGCAGGTCTGGTTCTGAACTATACAGACTGCCATCTGTACCACATTTGGCTGCCGCTACATGTTGCTGCATATCCTTAGCGGAATAAATAATCAGGTTGTCGGGCTGTTGCAGATCGACCGGTGCAAGATAGATGGCACCCTCCACCCCCGCTATACGGATCGTTCCCATCATACCCAATGGTGTAAGGGTAAGGCGTAGTGATTTTTGGCCATCGGCAGAGACTCCTTTAAACGCAAGGATGTCAGGATGGGCTTGCTGGAAAGATTCCGGGAGCATATTACTGCTGCTGATCACAAAATCTTCATCCTTGCCATCCAGCATAGGAATGGTAATTGTTGTACTGAAAGAAGGGTCATTGTACCGACCGCGTATATTATGTATAAAAGATTGAATCGCCGGCCTGTCCTGGCTAAAGACGCGGTAGGAACTCAACTCTTTAGTTATAGGAGCACTAATCTGGCGGGATACAGGGTCAGCGTGGAATTTCTGTATTTTCCCATATGCAGGAGCAGAAAGCAGGCCCAGGCATAAAAGCCCGGCACAAATAGAAGTGTAATAGTGGAGCATAATTAGAGAGGTTGTTTATTGCTACTAATGTACTTATGTTAAACATAATATGCAATAAGTTTTAATGTTATTTTATCGTAACTCCATTTTTGTTTTAATTTTGCAGATTCAAATCCAGAGAATAGTATATGTCGATTAGTGTGCCGGAAGTGCCTGCCTGTTTTATTCCTTTTCAACGTGAGATTGCTCCATCGGAATTGCCGGAGCGTTTTACCTTTCCGTTTTTTTACGAGCCGCATCCCTTATGCCTGGAAGCGGTAGCTGCAGTGCAGCAATACCTGCAGTCGCAACAGGAATGGGAGCATAACTTCGGATTACAGGAAGGGCAAGCCGGTCTGGTTATCGGTAAGATGTTTGGCGTATTGCTGGTACAGACTCAGGATGGTCGTGTAGGGTACCTGACCGCTTTTTCAGGTAAGCTGGCCAACTCTAATACCATTGGTCGCTTTGTGCCGCCGGTATTTGATATGCTCAGAGAAGGCAGCGTTTTTAGAACAGGAGAGCAGGAGATACACCAGGTAACCCTGCAAATAGCAGCGCTGGAAGCGGCACCGGAATATATTACTGTACTTGCGGCTGCAGCGATTGAAGAATCTGCAGTGGCTGCAGATATCGCTCAGCTAAAAGAGCAATTGCGCGAAAAGAAGGCACTACGTAAAACCAGGAGAAATGAACAGAAATTGGTTCTGGATGTAGCTGAATATGAATTGTATTGTGAGGCCCTGGCTAAGGAAAGTGTGACGGATAGTGCATACCTGCGCTATTACACACAGCAGCGCCGCCAGCAGGCCGATGCATTGGCGCAAACAATTGCCGGATTCCAACAGGAAATAGACCGCCTGAAAGAATTGCGCAGGCAACAGTCTGCCGATCTGCAGGAATGGTTGTTTCAGCAGTACAATTTCATCAATCAATATGGAGTCTATAAAAATGTAAGGGCCATTTTTGATCCGGAAATTTTTGAAAATCCACCCGCGGGCGCTGGCGAATGTGCCACACCAAAAATGCTGCAATATGCCTTTCAACATGGATTAAAGCCCCTGGCTATGGCCGAGTTCTGGTGGGGGCAATCACCTGTTTCAGAAATTCGCAAACACGGCTATTTCTACCCGGCCTGTAAAGGCAAGTGCGAGCCTATACTGGCGCATATGATGGAAGGGATGGAGACCGATGATAATCCCATGCTAGTGCAGGAGGACCTGGGGGACCAGATCAAAACGGTATACGAAGACGATTACATCATCGTCGTCAATAAGCCGGCAGATTTCCTATCCGTACCCGGCATCAATATACAGGATTGTGTATTGAGCATTTTGCAGAAGCGGTATCCCGATGCCACAGGACCTTTGCTGGTGCATCGCCTGGATATGGCTACATCCGGCCTGCTGATTGCAGCAAAGACCAAAGAAGCGCATCATTATATTCAGAGCCAGTTTATCAAAAAAACAATACAGAAGCGATATATTGCCCTGTTGGATGGTGTACTGGAGCAGAGAGAGGGCTTCGTTGATCTGCCGTTGCGGGTAGATCTCGATAACCGTCCGCATCAGCTCGTATGCTATGAGTATGGCAAGCCCTCTAAAACCAAATGGCAAGTGATTGGTATAGAAGGCAATAAGACACGTGTGTATTTTTATCCCATAACCGGGCGTACCCACCAATTGAGAATGCATTCGGCCCACTCATTGGGTTTGAATATGCCCATAGTGGGCGATGACCTGTACGGCACCAAAGCAAACAGGCTGCATTTACACGCAGAGTATCTGTCGGTGAAGCACCCGGCGACCAAACAAATAATCTCATTCCAGGTAGACCCTGAATTTTAAAATTATATGTATATCCGTAAAGGAAAGAAACGGCGTATCCTGCTCTGGAGCATTGGCATGATCGTGCTGCTGATGAATATTGTTGCGGCCTTGCACGCATACCGCTTTACTCATTTTGAACCGACAACGGAGAAGAGAGTAAAGCCTGATGCGCTGTCCTTCTCGCAAAAATTATCGGCCCTTCTGACCGGTGCAGATAACCCGCGCCCACAGCTGTTTACAATTCCTCAGCAATCATATGTTACCCTTAAAATAGGAGGAAGCCATCCTACAGAAGGCTGGTATATCAAAGCTCCGGACCGTAAAGGTGTTGTGCTGATCTGTCATGGTTACGGCTCCAGTAAAGCTGGTATGCTCGACCGGGCAGAAGCATTTCTGAACGAGGGCTACAGTACTTTACTGATCGATCTTATGGGGGCTGGTGCAGCAAAAGGCAATGAGACCACTATCGGATACAAAGAGGCGGAGCAGGTAGCAGAAAGTGTACAGCTACTGGAGCAAATGGGTGAGCAACGCATCATCTTATTTGGCACTTCTATGGGTGCGGTATCCATTATGCGCTACCTGTCTCTGACCCCAGATGCTCCGGTACTGGCGGCGATAGTAGAGTGTCCTTTCGGGAGCTTATTGCAAACGGTATCGGCACGATTTAATGTTATGGGTGTACCGGCATTTCCTATGGCACATTTACTGGTGATGTGGGGCGGGGTAGAGAATCAGTTCAATGCGTTTGAGCATTGCCCTATAGATTATGCTGCAGGGATTAAGTGCCCGGTATTATTACTTTCAGGAGGCAGCGACAAGTATGTGAGCCGACAGGAAATCGATGCTATTTACCATAATCTGCAGGGAAGGAAAGTGCTGAAGATATACCCGCTTGCGGGCCATGAAAACTACCTGAACAAATATAAAGACGAGTGGATAGGCGACGTACATGATTTCTTAACTGCTGAAGCGGGAAAGTAAATCACAAATGAACTAATTTTGCAGAATATGAACATCGCTTTTGATGCAAAACGAGCCTTTAAGAACCGTACTGGCCTGGGAAATTATAGTCGTTCCCTGGTGGAGGCTTTGCATCAATACTATCCGCAGCATCAATACCTGCTGTACACACCACTATTGCAGGGCCCAAGCCTGTTTGACCAGGCTTTTGATATGCCGAGGGTGAAAGTGATACAATCTCCCGGCAAGCTCTTGTCCTCTTTCTGGAGAAGCTTCCGGATTCCCTATACCCTGCCTAAGAAGGATGTACAGCTGTACCATGGCCTCAGTGCGGAGCTGCCGGCGGGCAGTGCACCTAAAGGCGTAAGATATGTAGTGACCATACATGATCTTATCTTTCTGCGTTTCCCCGAATTATACCCGGCCCTGGACCGGAAAATATACTGGTTTAAAACCAAGTCGGCCTGTGATAAAGCCGATCTCATTATTGCCATCAGTGAGCAAACCAAAAGAGACCTGGTGCAGTATATGAAAATACCTGCCGAGAAAATACGGGTCATATACCAGACCTGCAATGACATTTTTGAACAATCCGTACCCACGGAACAATTAAGAGCTGTGGCTGCAAAGTATAAGCTGCCGCAGCGCTTCCTGCTCAGCGTGGGCACGATTGAAACGCGCAAAAATGTATTGTTGATTATAAAAGCACTAAAGCAACTGCCTGCAGATGTTGCCCTGGTCCTGGTTGGTAAAAAGACAGATTACAGTGCAGAGGTGGAAGCATACATCCGGGAACATAATTTGCAGAGTAGGGTAACGGTACTTTCTGATGTAGGTTTTACCGATCTTCCGGCTATATACCAACTGGCAACCATTTTTGTGTATCCTAGTATTTTTGAAGGCTTTGGTATTCCCATTGTAGAGGCCATAAAGTGTCGCGTTCCGGTGATCGCGGCTACGGGCAGCTGCCTGGAAGAGGCTGGCGGTCCGGACAGCCTGTATGTCCACCCTTCTGATGATGCTGCGCTTGCTGCGCACATTGCCCATTTATGGACACGAGAAGATAAGCGCCAGGAGCAGATTGTAAAAGCGCTGAGGTATGCAGAACGATTTACAGCAGCCCATTTCGCAGGACATACGATGCAGGTTTACCAGGAGCTTATATGAGGTTTACATAAAAGATATATAGCTGTCATATAATAAAAGTATTGAGTATGACAGAATTGTCGTACCTTTGCAGCTTATTTCAAAAAATAGTAATGATTACATTCGAACAATTCGGATTAAAAGAGGAACTCGTACAGGCTGTAAAGGCAATTGGATTTGAAACACCATCCCCAATTCAGGAACAGACCATCCCGCTTTTGGTTCGTGAGAACATTGACATTACCGCCCTGGCACAGACAGGTACCGGTAAAACCGCGGCATTTGGGCTTCCTTTGCTGAACCGTATAGAAGAGGAACTTGGCGAAATTCAAGCTTTGGTACTGAGTCCTACAAGGGAATTGTGTATGCAAATTCAGGAAGAATTTGTAAAATATAGTAAATTTCTGTCTGGAGTAGGAATTGTTGCCGTTTACGGTGGTACTCCGATCGGCGCACAGATCAGAGAAATTAAACGTCGTCCGCATATCATCGTTGCAACACCAGGTCGTTTGATGGACTTGATGGAGCGCGGTGTAATCAATTTAGACCATGTGAAAACAGTGGTACTGGATGAGGCAGACGAGATGCTGAACATGGGTTTCCGTGATGATATCGATTTCATCCTGAAAAATGCAGAAAAGAAAGAAGCCTGCTGGTTATTCTCTGCAACCATGAATAATGACGTAAGACGTATTGCAAAACGTTTTATGAATAATCCTAAAGAAATTGCAGTAGCAAGAGAAAACGTAACGAATGAGAACATCGATCACCAGTACTTTGTGACCAGTGCTCATCACCGTTATGATACCCTGAAACGTTTACTGGATTTCGCACCGGATATTTACGGTATTATCTTTACCCGCACCAAACAGGATGCTCAGGATATTTCTGAAAAACTGATGCGTGAAGGATATCATGTAAGTCCGCTGCACGGTGATATGGATCAGAAAATGCGTACCAAAGTAATGGATCGCTTCAAACGTAAAATGCTGCAGGCAATCGTTGCAACTGATGTAGCTGCCCGTGGTATTGACGTTAACGATATTACCCACGTAATTAACTACGAATTACCGGAAGATGTAGAGAGCTATACGCACCGTAGTGGTCGTACTGCCCGTGCCGGTAAATCTGGTATCTGTATGTCTATCGTTACGCCAAGAGAGATCGGAAAGATCCGTCAGATCGAGCGCATTTCTAAAACAAAATTCAATAAATCTGATATTCCTGACGGAAATGAAGTAGTGCGCAAACGCCTGTTTTACTTCATGGAGAAAATTGAAGAGACAGAAGGTCAGACACACTTCAGCGAGAAAATGAGCAAAGCGATCAACGAACGTTTTGAAGGCATTGATAAAGAAGACCTGATTCAACGTTTACTGTGGCTGCAACTGAAAGATACTGTGGCTTCTTATGAAGATGCTCCGGACTTAAACTCTGGATACGAGCAGAAATCAACTGAAAGAAGTGCCAACAAAGATGGATCTGTAAGACTGTTCATCAACTTAGGTACCAAAGATGGTCTGAATACACAAAAACTGATTCAGTTCATTACCGATCAGACAGACTTTGATGGTAATATGATCACTAAGATCACTGTAAGAGAACTGAGCAGCTTCTTTAATATTCCTGCAGATGCACTGGATTATATTTCTGCCAACATCAGCTCCCGTAAATACAATAACCGTAAGGTACGTGTAGAAGAAGCTGATAACAAACCTTCTTTCGGAGGAGGTGGTAACAGATCCGGTGGCGGTGGCTACGGCGGCGCACGTCGTGAAGGTGGCTACAGCAAGGGGAGTTCTTATGGTGGCAATAAGCCAAAAGGAGACTACGGTGATAAACGTGGCCCTAAAGCCAGAAAGCCTTTCAATAGCTAAGTATGAAAGTCTTGGGCTTAAGGCCCATTAATATAAGCGGAGTGATTTTAACAGGGTAAGCCCGGTGAAAAATCACTCCGCTTTTTTAGTTTAAAGTCTTATTTAATCTTATTTTCGGCATGGGAAGAAATGTGTGTACCTGCCGGTATCATTGATCGGAATAAAGATGCACGTGCTGACCAAAATGATATGCTTGTAAAATCGCTGCTCAATATTGCTGATAACTTATGCTCCAATATCTATGTAAAGATGTTCGGAGAAAGACCAGCTTTAAATACTTTTTTATTTCATGCCTGCCTGGAAAAGTCATCAGACTACAGGCATAACCTGCTTTATCCGCAGGAAAGGCTTACGGTGCAGGATTTCCGGAATTTCATTCATTTTTTTCTGGATCAGGGGTATGAATTTACCGGACCTTTTACCACAGGAGTGGATCAGTTAGACCCTGAGAAGAAATATGGCCTGATTACTTTTGATGATGGCTATTATAATAACATCAACCTCTTGCCAGTATTAGAAGAGTTCAATATACCCGCACTCTTTTTTGTGCCTACAGATTACTTGTATAATGGGAAAATATTCTGGTCAGATGCCTTATATTTTTACCGGAAGCAATCCGGTCAGACAGATGAGACTATTCTTAAAGAAGTCATGCATTTAAAAGGCCTGCGGTTGAGCGAGATTGAATCGTATATCAGAACTAATTTTGGTAAGCATGCACTGGATGTACAGCATGATGCCAACCGCTTTATGACCGAACAGGAATTTATACAATTTGCAGCACATCCGCTGGTGCACATCGGCAACCATACCCATACACATGAGGTGCTGACCAATCTGTCAGAAGAAGAGGTCAGCAATGAGTTCCGGACCGCACAGGACATATTGCAGAAACTGCTGGGAAGACAGCCCGATTGGGTCTCATACCCCAACGGCAGTTTTAACGAACGCATTATTGCAATAGCCGCGGATGCAGGTATGCATACCGGTATCAGTACAATCATGGAGAAGAACTATTTTCCCCTGGATCATTATGTTCATGGACAACTGTTGTTGCATCGTTTTAATCCGCTGGCGCAGGATGGGAAAATGGCACTCAATAAATTCAGATCTTCCTTCCAACTGAAAACGAAACTTAAGCAATGGATCAATTAAAAATAGTCGCACTGATTGGCACACCTGTGCACCTGAATTATTTTGTAAACAGGATTGCACAGGATCATCAGCTGGCACTGGTCATCAGGGAAAACTCGCGGTCAAACCTGCTGAAGAAGATACTGGAGAAAGGTATCCTGAAGTCGGTTTCGATTATAGTCCGCCATTTTATGCAACGCAATAAGATCAGAGCAGGGTACGAGCGCGTACTGGGAGACCAGTGGCAGGAAATGAATAGTGATATACCATTGCAGACAGTAGAAGATATTAACAGCCCCGAAGTAGTGGCCTTGCTGAATGAGATAAAACCAGACCTGGTAGTTGTGCAAGGAACCACGCTTATCCGCAATAAAACCCTGCAGGGCATACCATTGGTGCTCAACCTGCACTGGGGGCTTTCTCCATATTATAAAGGATCAAATTGTACCGAGTGGGCGATGATTAATAAGGATATAAAGAATATCGGGTTCACGATTCACAAAATATCCTCGAAAATAGATGGGGGAGATATCGTGACGCAAGGACGGCCGGAGATCGAAGTAACCGATACGGCGAACAGCATCAATATGAAGCTGACAAGGGCCGGAGCTGCAGCGATGTCGCAGGTTATAGCCCGTATAAAGAATAATGTGCCGCTTGAATTTGCAACACAGGATACTAGCAGTGGACAACTATTCCTCACGAAGCACTGGACCGGCCAGCAGGCAAAAGCACTCAGAAAGGCCGAAGCCACAATGCCGGAAATCATGAAAGCATCAGGAGCGAAGAAACCGATTATTACAATGAAAGATTAAGTAAAATTAAAAGAAAAGCGGGAGGCCTGTTGCCTCCCGCTTTTCTTTTAATTTTGCAGTACGAATCGTACCGGCAGATTATACATTGTTTTTACCGCTCTTCCGTTTTGTTTCCCGGGTTTCCACTTCGGCATTGCCTTAACTACGCGTATGGCCTCTTTGTCCAGCAGAGGATTGACCTTACGTACTACCTGCACATCTTCAATGTCTCCATTTTCGGTTACGACGAATTTTAAAATCACATTACCACTGATTCCCTTCTTCACTGCTTCAGCGGGGTAAATAATATTCTTGTTCAGGTAAGTCATCATTGCCGTCTGGCCGCCGGGAAATTCAGGCATTTGTTCTACAACTGTAAATACCTTTGCTGCTTGTGGAGCACCTTCTACCGGAGCAGGAACTGCCATTATACCAGGATCGATTGCATTAGGGTCTCCGGATTCTGCCATTTCAGAAAGGCTTACGACCTGAGGCACTCTCTGAACCGGACGTGGCGGACGAGGTATATCCAGGTTCATATTGCAAACCAGTTGCCCGTCTTCCCAGACTTTCCAGGTCCCAGCAGGTTTATTCTGTTTGAAATAAAATTCCATGTATGGTTGTCCCTCTTTCCAAACCTTAAATGCGCCGTCTTTTATACTGCGTTTAAACAGGTTCTGTTCTGCATATTTTTTTATAGTACGGATGCTTTCCCGTTCTGCTTCAGTACGCGGATCCAGTTGATCTTTCCAATCCTGCTGGTAAACGCTGGAAAATACAGAATCCATATATTTCCTGTTGCTGCTATGATCTCTGTCGGCAACTTCTTCAAATACATAGTTACTGATCTCTTTCATTACCTGGGGAGAGAAAGCAGTATAATGGAATTGTGTGGTCATTCTGCCCTGTTCGTCCCAGGACTCCCAAGTACCATTGGCCATACCATGCTCATAATTACGTTTAGCCGCAATCTTTCCATTCATATGATAAAAGGTAAATGTACCCTGTTTTACACCATGTTCGTAAGTGCCGGTATAGTATACATTGCCATTTATATAATAAAAAGTACATTTCCCGTCATATTGCTTACGGGGTATGAGATTGCTATACTGATCCAGTTCGGCAAAGCGGTTACTCCATCGAGAAGAGCGCCCCTGTATCACTTCGGGATATTCATAGCTTTCCATTTCACCCCATACGTAAGTATAGCTGCCTTTGAAGGACAGTTTCCCATCGGGGTAATATTCTTTTACTTTTTGTGCCTGCAGGGTGGTGCCACCAAGGAGAAGCAATGCTGCAGTGTATTTTATTGCTTGGGTAATCTTTTGCATGTCAGGGATTTGAAGGGATAAATATAGGATTATTCTTATAATAAAAAAGAGGCAGCCATATATAGCTGCCTCTTTTTTATTATAAGAATGTAAAATGAATTAACGGCTATAGTTTGGAGCCTCTTTAGTAATCACAACACCATGTGGGTGGCTTTCTGCCATACTTGCACTGGTGATGCGGATAAACTGTGCATCATCCTGTAATTTTTTGATAGTAGCAGTACCGCAGTATCCCATACCGGCTCTCAGACCACCAACGAATTGTTGTACCACTTCGCTTACAGTACCTTTATAAGGAACGCGACCTACGATACCTTCCGGAACCAATTTCTTCACATCATCTTCAGCATCCTGGAAGTAACGGTCTTTTGAACCATCCTGCATTGCATCCAGGGAACCCATACCACGGTAAGATTTGAATTTTCTGCCTTCATAAATGATGGTATCGCCAGGGCTTTCTTCGGTACCTGCAAATACAGAACCAGCCATAATACAGGCAGCACCTGCAGCGATAGCTTTTACCATATCACCGGTGTAGCGGATACCGCCATCAGCGATTACCGGAATACCTTTTTTCTTCAGTGCCTCGGCTGCTTCCATTACAGCAGTCAGCTGCGGAGCTCCTATACCGGTAACGATACGGGTAGTACAGATAGAGCCAGGGCCGATACCTACTTTTACCGCATCAGCACCAGCTTCTGCCAGGGCCAGGGCACCGGCAGCGGTAGCGATATTACCACCGATAACCGGTAGGTTTTTGAAGTTTTTCTTAACCATCTTCACCGCATCCAGGATACCCTTAGAGTGTCCGTGTGCGCTATCCAGTGTCACCACATCAACACCTGATTGTACCAGGGCTTCAACGCGCTCCAGCAGATCTGCAGTAACCCCTACGGCAGCACCTGCCAGCAGGCGACCAAACTGGTCCTTGCAGGAGTTAGGGTGGCTCTTATATTGTAAAATATCACGGAACGTAATCAGGCCGATCAATTGTCCGGCTTTATCTACGATCGGTAATTTTTCAATCTTATGTTGTTGTAAAATTTTCTCCGCTTTCTGAAGGGTAGTGCCATTTGGTGCAGTAACCAGATTGGCTGCGGTCATGATCTCAGAAACTTTCTTTTTTACATTTTTCTCAAAACGTAGGTCTCTGTTGGTAAGGATACCTACCAGCTTGTGTGCGCTGTCCACGATCGGAATACCACCGATCTTGTTTTCTCTCATCACTTTCAGCGCATCGCCAATAGTCTGGTCGGGGTGCAGCGTAATAGGGTCGAGGATAAGGCCGCTTTCAGAGCGCTTTACCTTTCGTACCTGCTCAGCTTGCTTATCAATACTCATATTCTTGTGTAGAATACCTAATCCGCCTTCTCTCGCCAATGCAATAGCCAGATTCGCCTCCGTAACGGTATCCATTGCGGCCGAAATGATGGGCGTGTTAAGGGTAATGTCTTTGGTAAGTTTGGTGGAAATGTTTACTTCTCTCGGAAGTACTTCTGAATAAGCCGGCACTAAGAGGACGTCATCAAAGGTAAGTCCCTCGCCGTAAAACTTGCTAGATTTTGCTGCCATATGCAAAGATAGTATTAAGAATTCTGTTTTGCAAAAATTATTCTTTTATGCACTTATTAATTTTTTTGCATCATATAGTTGTAAAGGGTTACTTTTTGCAGGAAATCGTATCAAATAATATATTTATCATTGCATAAATCACGCTCTTAACATACTATATACTATTTTTAGGGCAAATTTTAATTTTTGCATAATATCTTTGTAGACAACTAAAGTTTCAAAACAAATAAATCATAAACAATGAAAAAACGCATTTTAGTATTAGCCGCATTTGCCGGTGCCCTGACATTCGCCTCTTGTGGCGGAGATAATGCCAATGAAGGTACATATACTCAGGCTCAGGTTGACTCTATGACAAAAGCTTCAGCAGATTCTATCGCTGCTGCCGCTGCCGCTGAAAAAGATTCTATGCTGAGAAAAGCAGCTGAAGATTCTCTGGCTGCTGCACAAGCTGCTGCTGCCGCTGCTGCAAGTGGTGGTACTGTTGCTAAACCAAGCAAACCATCAACAACTAAACCGGTGACTACCAAACCAACGCCTAAGCCAGTTCCGGAAAAACCGAGAACACAGGAAGACATTATCAAAGATAAAAAGGCTTCCCGCTTTGATGACGAAAAAGCAAAACAAAATGCAGCTAAAGACGCTGCTGATAAAAAAGCTTCCCGTTTTGATGAAAACAAACAAAACACTCAGTCTACTTCTGATAAAAAGGCTAGTCGTTTCTAAGAACCTAATATGTTCGCAGATGAAGATCCCGCGAACGTTTATACATAAAGAAGCCTCAGGAAATTTCCTGAGGCTTCTTTATGTAACTTAATTGGTATTACGGATTATTGTTTAGTCCAGGTACCAGTGTAGTTTTTAATAGAAACACCGTTATCTAAAGAGTAAGTAATCGTTACTTTTTTAGTGCTCACGTCATATTGACCAGAACCAGTTACAGTATAAATGTTATCTGGTTTTTGAGCCGGGATACTGAATGAAATGGTGTTACCTGATTTGGTTACATTAGAAGTAACTAATTCAGTGTTGGTGAAGAAATCACCGAAGTTTGCGATGTTTACTACAGTAACGCTGTTGTTTTTTGATACTACCGGAGTATAAGTATATGGAGTTCCTGTTGAATTGTCAACGTCTGTCGCATTGAATGTACCAATCATTTGTTCTCTGATCTCAGTAGTACAGTCAGAACCTTCGTATCCAATTGCACAATCTTCTTTAGTACAAGAAGACAAAGTAACAGCGCCTAAAGCCGTTACCGATAATAAAGCTGCGGAAGCAATAATGCGGATTTTTTTCATAATCTATTTTTTTATTTGTTTTTAATAGTTGTTCATACTTAGAGTATTGATATGCAAAAGGTTTAATTCTGTATAATCAAAATCTATGGTTTCAGCACAAAAATAAATAAATAGGTGAATAATGTTTATACCTTAACAATTAATTCAGGAAATTCTACCAATCCTTATTCTTAAGACTACGTTCTGCATCTCTGGCCTTTATGCTGTCTCTCTTGTCATGCAGCTTCTTTCCTTTACCCAAACCGATCTCCAGTTTGGCATAACCGTTGTCGCTGATAAACATGGATAATGGTACGATGGTGAATCCCTTTTCCTTTATTTTCTGGGCCCACTTTTTAAGTTCTTTTTTATTCAGCAGCAGTTTACGCTCGCGGGTAGGGTCATGGCCCACATAGCCGGCATTTACATATTGGGCAATATGCAGACTGCGGATCCACAATTCGCCTTTATGAAAGAAACAATAGCTGTCGTTAAAACTCACTTTATTCAAACGTACCGATTTGATTTCCGATCCGGTAAGCATGATACCTGCTACGAGTCTGTCTTCAATGGCATATTCAAATGTTGCAGGCTTATTCTTTATGTATACTTTAGGTTGTTTTTGTTTACTCATCTGATCACCAGGTTCACAATCCTATCAAAATTAAGAAATAAAAAAAGAAAGCACCACTTATTTTATGTGATGCTTTCTGTATTTTTGTGAGGTACCGAACGGATTCGAACCGCTGTACAAGCTTTTGCAGAGCTCTGCCTAACCTCTCGGCCACGGTACCAAAACGTATCGCATACGCGATTTAGAGGACAGCAAAGGTAAGTTTGAATGTTTAAAATTCCAAATAAAAATAGAGATTATTTATGCAGGGAAACCCTATCGGTGCATCGGAGCTCATCATAACAGAAAAAGGATGTATTTATCATCTTGATGTTCATCCAGAGGAGATCGCCAACACCATTATTACTGTAGGAGACCCGGGAAGGGTAGCTATGATCTCTAAATATTTTGATCATATTGAGCACAAAAAGGAACATCGCGAGTTCATAACCCATACCGGATATATCGGACAGAAGCGCCTGAGTGTCGTCTCGACGGGTATAGGACCGGATAATATAGATATTACCCTTAACGAACTGGATGCGCTGGTGAATGTAGACTTCAACACCCGTCTTCCTAAAGAAGATCATACCACACTTGAAATCGTAAGAATGGGAACCTCCGGGGCTTTGCAGGCCGATATACCAGTAGACAGCCTTGTGGTCAGCACCTTTGGCATCGGACTGGATAACCTGCTGCATTATTATAATTACAACGAAAATGCAGAGGTCGCTTTCATAAAAGATGCCTTTGTAAAACACAGCCGTTTAGAAACTTCAGCAATCAAACCATATATGGCCGAGGGCTCTATTCAACTGCTAAACAAATTTCCGGCCAGAGAAGGATATGTACATGGTATAACAGTTACCTGTCCGGGGTTTTATGCTCCACAGGGGCGGCAGATTCGCATGGCACCGGCCTTGCCACACCTCATCGATTCCCTTGCGGGGTTCCGTTCCGGAGATCACCGCATTACCAACTTTGAGATGGAGACCTCTGCCATTTACGGGCTGGGGCGCATCATGGGGCACCATTGCCTGTCGATAAATACGATTATTGCTAATCGCCAGACTAAAGAATTTACCAAAGACGGATCTCGCTCTGTTACGCAAATGATTGAAAAATCGCTTGCATTGTTGATTGAGTAACATTATTTTATCTCATTTATAATTCAATAGGGCGTATTCTGCAGAATACGCCCTATTGAATTATAAATGAATGAGTTACGAAAAGATAGGTTGTGTTTTTTTATATATAAGGGCTGTTTCTCTTTCTGTATCGTTAATTTTTTTTTAAATAATCATTGTAATCATGACAATTAGTGCTTATATTTATAGAGATTTTTTTCTATAAATACCTGTTTGAACCCTAAGTTAAGCCTTTGATCACTATGACCTTTACTTGTCTGTCTTATATCTTTTTTACACCGTTGTAAGGTATAATTAATTATACTTCTGCTTACTTGTGTACACCGGCCGCCGGCTACTTTTATACTATTTACCTGGTTTATATGCATGTTGAACAATATAATGTGAAACATCTTTTAAATAATTAACCTAATCACTAATCATTTATAATTTATGATTCGATATCTACACAAAATCATAAGTGTACTTTTAGTCTTGTGCTGCAGCTTCACCTTAAGTCAGGCGCAGCTAACTGTTATTGATAATGTTACGGCAACCCAGCTCGTCAATAAGCTTGTGGGACAGGGTGTGGTAACCATGAATCCAACATTGGTTTGCCGCTCTACCGGTAGCGGTACCTTTTCCGGAACCAGTAATCTGGGTATCGATAGCGGTATCGTACTCACAACCGGTTCTGCAAAGACCAATACGGCAACATTTACAGTAGGTGTAGATGCCATTGCGACGCAAGGGATGAGCTATACCGGTGGTAATACCCCGGGCGATGGCGACCTTACTTCCATTATCAATGGCTCGGCTACAAACAATGCCTGCGTACTGGAGTTTGACTTTATCCCTTCGGGTGATACGGTGCGCTTTCAGTATGTATTTGGTTCGGAGGAATATCCGGAATATGCCTGTTCATCTTTTAATGATGTATTTGCATTCCTGATTTCCGGTCCGGGTATTGTATCCAATATTCCTGCTATTCCTACCAAAAGGAATATAGCGCTGGTGCCGGGTACCAATGTGCCGATCGCGATCAATACCGTAAATCCGGGTGCGGGTATCAATGGTAATATCGCCACGTGTAATGCGATTGCGCCAGGCTCTCCTTTTACCGCATATTATGTAGATAACCTTATTCCAACTGCAAACCCGAATATTGTTTTTGACGGTATGACTACCGTGCTGACTGCAATACAGGACGTAATTCCTTGTCAGACCTACCACCTGAAATTAGCGATTGCTGATGCAGTAGATGGTGCGCTAAACTCAGGGGTATTCCTGAAAGCAGGAAGCCTGATGAGTACACCGGTACAAACCGAAAACATAACCGGTGGTGGCGGTGGTTCTAATAAGCTGCACACCGTAAGAGGCTGTAACCCTGCTGTAATTCGTTATAAAAGATTAGGTTGTGATACCTTACAGCCATTTACCTTCCACCTGCAAGTGAGCGGTAATGCAATCAATGGTACCGACTATGCTTTTATCGCTCCTACACTCGTAGTACCAGGTGGGTCCAGCACAGTAGATTTGCATATACAAGGCCTGTTACCGCCATTGGGTAGCAATAAATATGTGATCATTGGCGTATTGCATCCCGATTCAGTAGCAGCAGGAGCTTCTATTATTCCTGTTCTGAAAAGAGATACAGTATATATTCTGGACTCTTTGTTTGTAAATATTCTTACACCAGAGCAGGCCGTATGTCCCAACACGACGATTTCTATCACAGCAGAAACTGATCCTAGTCTGAGCTTCAGCTGGACGCCGGTACAGTACAATACTGGTAGTCTTACTATCACCCCTACATTACTGACCACAAGAGATTTTACCATAACCGTTACACAGCCGGGTGCACCTGCTACCTGTCCGCCAAGACGTAAGACATACCATGCATTGGTAGAGCAGTATCCTATTATTTCAGCACCGAGCGATACGATCGTCTGTGGTCAGGATTCGGCTGTCATACCGGTTTCTGTATTCCCCGATTCTGTAAACTATCTATACAACTGGTCGCCGGGTACAGGCTTAAGAGCAACCAATATCGGTACCAACTTCCTGTTCCGTCCACCGGGCACTTATCCTTATACGATTACAGTTACCACGCCGCAGGCAAATTGCGTTTCAACCCATAATATTAATATCAATGTGCGTCCGCCATTTGACCTGAGTTATGTAAGACCACAAAGTGGTACGGTCGTAGAGTACGGCAAAGAAGTAGATATGTCCGCACAGGGTGCGGTATTGTACTCCTGGTTCCCTCCGGGTCAGTTCTACAATCCCGATATGCCGGTAGCCAGAACATTGCCGGTCCTGGAACCCGCAACCTATAGTGTCCTGGGTATTGACGAGTATGGTTGTAAGGATACGGCCACGATTTTCCTTGATGTCAAATATCCTTTAGATCCGATCATGCCGAATGCCTTTACACCGAACGGCGATGGTAAGAACGATGTATTCGGACTGACAAATGCTAAATTCCAGAAACTGCTGCGCTTCGAAGTGTATAATCGCTGGGGTCAGCAAGTGTTCACCACCATAGACCCGCTGAAAGGATGGGATGGTACGGTTGAAGGCAAGGATTGTGCGCAGGCAGTATATACGTACATCATTGTTGTAGAGCTGCCAGACAAAAACATTAAGACTTATAAGGGAGATGTAACCTTATTCCGATAAGATAATTTCACCTTTGATTATATAATCCCGGAACGCATTGCGTTCCGGGATTATTGTTTTAGTGTAGGGTCCCCATACTTTCGTACTGTTTTTGCAGCCTGAGATAATAATGCTTGCAATTCTCTGTAAATTTGAGTACTGACCAATCCCAATAAGACAGTAGTTTCAGCATTTCCCATTGTTGATAATCCATTTCAGGACATTTACCCTAATGTCCTGGGTAACCCTATTTATCAATTGTAAAAATTATCACTATGGGCAAATTATGGCTATTGGCCGGACTGACCGTATTCGGTGCGATCACCGGCTGGGCAACGCCTCCTCCCGGATCACCCACCGGAAGAGCACCGCACGAACACCAGGTGCAGCAAATGACCTTTGCAGAAAACAAAGGACAATGGACTCCCGAAGCCAGGTATAAAGCCAGCTTGAGCGACAACGGCGTTCTCTTTCTTACCGATCAGGGGCTGGTATACAACTTCGTCAGCAAAGAAGATATCCTAAAAATACATCATACAAAAGAATCAAAGGAGTCTGAGTATCCTGTGATTCATGGACATGCCTATAAGGTAAACTTTGTAGGCAGTAATCCCGGTGTGACCTATACAACTGCAGACAAGAAGCAAACGTATCATAACTATTTCATCGGAAATGATCCGAAAAAATGGGCGGGTAACGTAGGTTTGTATGGTACTGTCATGCAGCATGATGTCTATACTGGTGTAGATTTTAAAATTTATGGCGCTTCTGGTGATCACCTGAAATACGATTTTATTGTACATCCCGGCGCAGATCCGCAGCAGATTGCTTTATCATTCGATGGTGTAAAGCCAGCTTTATTAAGGGATGGATCTTTAGAAATTGCAACGACTGTAAATAAAGTAAGGGAGCAGGCTCCTGTTTGTTACCAGGTGATTGAAGGGCAGAAGGTAATGGTCCCTTCTGCCTACCGTTTCAACGAAGGAGTGCTGTCCTATCATTTCCCTAAAGGCTACAATAAAGCATATGAGCTTGTAATTGATCCATCTGTTGTATTTGCCACTTTTAGCGGTTCCAATAACAGTAATCCTTTCGATGGAGGGGTGAACGGATACGGGGCTACATATGATACAGCGGGTAATACCTATACCTCAGCAACCATATTTGCCTGGGGCTGGCCTACCACAACAGGTGCTTACCAGACCACGGTACCCAGTGCGTTTAGTATTGGCATCAATAAGTACAATGCCAATGGTACCGCCCTGGTATACTCTACATATTTCGGAGGCAATAGCGGACGCATACTGCCAAGCAGTTTACGGGTCACCAACAATCAGGAGCTGGTCATGACGGGGTATACCGAAACGGCAACCCTGCCGGTTACTGCCGGAGCTTACCAGTCCAGCCTGAAAGGCACATCAGATATGTACGTAGTTAAGTTTAACGCTGCCGGGTCGGCACTTGTCGGTTGTACCTATTTGGGCGGAACGGGGCCGGAAGCCTATTATATGAATATTATCTACTTCGCTCCCTATGCCCCGGGCAACTATGGCTATAGTACTGTGGATGTAGCTTTTGATAAACAGGACAATATCTGGATCAGTGGCAACTCCGGTTCTACAGACTTCCCCACCACACCCGGGGCCATTCAGAATGTGCTTGGTGGAAATCATGACGCCACCATTACCCGCTTTAATCCTACCCTCACTACGCTGCAATACGGCTCTTATATAGGAGGTAGTGCCTGGGATGGTGCTTATAGTATAGAGTACGATCCCGGAGCAGACCGCATCGCTATTGCAGGCAGCACTATATCCTCCAATTATCCGGTATCGTTTGGGGCGTACAAACCGGCAAGGCCAGGTGGCCGATTGGATGGGTTTGTGACCGTTATTGATAATAATAATTTCTTTTTTCTGGCTTCTACTTACATAGGTACCGATACGACCGACTATGCCATGCGGGTTGCGTTTGACTGCAATCATAATGTATATGTGGCAGGTAATAGCCTGGGTAATTACCCCGTAACCAATACTACTGCACAAGGACTTGTGAGTAATGGACCGGTGTTTATTGATAAATTGAGCCCGGCGCTTAATGCATCTCTGGCCTCGACCCGTACCGGCCTCAGAACCGGGTATATGGGTGATATCTTTCCTTCTTCCCTGATTGTAGATAAGTGTGGTAATATCGCGGTCTCTACATTTACCTGGTCTTTAAAACAGACAGGTATGCCGGTTACGACCGATGCGATCGATACCAGTCCCAAACCATTTTACATGGCAGTGTTCCGGGACGATTTTGCCGGGCTTAAATTTGGCAGCTATTTCGGAGACCCAAACAGTGAGCACTTCCATTCCGGCATAAACCGTATCGATCCCAGAGGGATCTTTTACCAGGCAGTCTGTACAGGTGCCCCTAATTTTCCGACCACTGCGGGTGCATACGCTCCGCTCAAGCTTAATGGGAATGTAAATGACAATGTAACCTTCAAGATTAAGTACGAGACAAGTATTCCGGTAGATATGACGGTTACCACCGGTGGCGGGGCCAACGACCCAAGGTACCATACTGTAAGAGGCTGTAAGCCCGCCCAGATAACCTTTACCCGTACAGGCGATACCACAGGACCCTTAGTACTGCACATCAATAAATCCGGCTCGGCGGTAAACGGTGTGGACTATACACTGCTGCCCGATACCATACAGCTGGCTGCCATGCAGACCAGCCGCACTATAGATATAGCAGGGCTGCTACCGGCCAATGGTACAAAGATGCTGATCATAGATCTGCTGGAGCCATGCAGCTGCCAGAACCCGACCGATATTGTAAAGAGAGATACTATATATATATATGATGCGTTGTATGCCAACCTGACGACCCCGCTACCGGCCTATTGTCCGGGTACGCAGATCGCTATTACCGGAGCTACAGACCCGAGTTTGCAGTTCAGCTGGGCACCGGCACAGTATAACCTGGGCAGCCTCACCATAAACCCGGTCATCACCCAGGATGAGGACTTTGTATTTACCGTTACACAATCAGGTGCGCCGGCTACCTGCCCGTCAAGAAGCATTACCTTTCATGCGGTTACAGAACCTTACCCGCAGATCATTATGACAGACGATACCGCAGCCTGTGGCCAGGACAGCCTCATGATACCGGTACAGGTACTGCCCGATAACATAAACTATATCTATAACTGGACACCGGTTACCGGCCTGAGAGCAGCCAATATTGCCACCAACTATATCTGGATGCCTGTGGGGGTATATAACTATACCTTCTCGGCAAGCAGCCCTAATGCACATTGTACGACAACAAAACAACTGACGGTCGAGTTCAGAGCCCCGACACCGCTATTCGGCATCACCCCGCCGAGCGGCACATTGGTCGATTACGGGAAGGAGGTCACCATGTCTGCGCAAGGAGCAGTGTTCTATACCTGGTATCCGCTGGGGGCATTTCACGATTTTCGCGAGCAGAGCCCTACCACCTACCCGGTTACCGAGCCCAAAACGTATACGGTGGTGGGTGTAGATGGTTATGGCTGTAAGGACACCGCAGATATCTACATAGATGTACGCTACCCGCTAGATCCTATTATGCCCAATGCCTTTACCCCTAATGGCGATGGTCGCAACGATGTCTTTGGGCTCACCAATGCCAAATTTCAGAAGCTGCTGCGGTTCGAGATCTATAACCGTTACGGTCAGCAGGTATTTACAACCACTGATCCGATGAGCGGCTGGGATGGTAATTATAAAGGAGGTCCTTGTGACCAGGGCGTGTACCAGTATATCATTACAGTAGAGTTGCCCAATAAAGAGAAGAAAACATACAAAGGAGATATTACCTTATTGCGATAAGGTATGGTTTACAGTTAAGCCCGGGAGCGTCCACCTCCCGGGCTTTTTTATAAATGTAATAGCTATACTCTATATATAAATAGGCGGGTATCGGCACAAGCTTCTGAATAATTACTTGTACAGAAAGCATAATTGTGTTAGTTTTGCACTTCGGGCGCCAGCCCGATTTTTTGTATCTATAGGTGAGGGTACTCACGATACAATGATTGGGGCCGAGTGCAGCATAAATCCGTAAAATAAAAATAAACATATATAAAATGCCTTTAGACACTTCCATCAAATCTGTTTTAATTATTGGCTCCGGTCCTATCGTGATAGGCCAGGCATGTGAGTTTGACTACTCCGGTTCTCAGGCAGCCAGAAGTTTAAGAGAAGAAGGAATCAAAGTAACACTGATCAACAGCAACCCTGCTACGATCATGACCGATCCCATAGTTGCGGATAAGGTGTACCTGTTACCTTTGACTCCGGAAAGTATAGAACAGATACTGAAGGAAAATGATATCGATGCTGTACTGCCTACAATGGGTGGACAGACTGCGCTGAACCTGTGTAAAGAAGTAGACGAGCTGGGTATCTGGCAGCAGTATAATGTACGCCTGATCGGGGTAGACATTAAAGCAATCGATAAGGCAGAAGACCGCGACCTGTTCCGCGAGTGGATGCTGGAGATGGGTATTCCCGTAGCACCTGCGCGCGTAGCCAACTCAATGCTGGAAGGTAAAGAGTTTGCACAGGAGATCGGTATTCCACTGGTTATCCGTCCGTCCTTCACATTGGGTGGTACCGGAGGTGGTTTTGTAAAAAGTAAAGATGAGCTGGAAGCGGCACTGGATGCCGGACTGAAAGCCTCTCCTATACACGAGGTACTGGTAGAGAAAGCAGTACTGGGCTGGAAAGAATTTGAATTGGAACTGCTGAGAGATGCTGCCGACAATGTAGTCATCATCTGTACTGTAGAGAACTTCGACCCGATGGGTATCCATACCGGCGACAGTATTACTGTAGCACCGGCTATGACCCTGAGCGATACAGCATTCCAGCTGATGCGTAATACCGCAGTAGATATGATGCGTAATCTCGGAAACTTTGCCGGAGGCTGTAACGTACAGTTCGCCCTCAACCCGGAGACAGAAGAGATCATCGCCATCGAGATCAACCCGCGCGTAAGCCGCTCTTCTGCACTGGCCTCTAAAGCAACGGGTTACCCGATTGCCAAAATAGCTGCGAAACTGGCGGTAGGCTATAACCTGGATGAGCTTAAAAACCAGATCACCCAAACCACATCTGCATACTTTGAGCCGGCGCTGGACTACGTAATCGTAAAAATGCCACGCTGGAACTTTGATAAATTTAAAGGTGCTGACGATACACTGGGCCTGCAGATGAAGTCTGTAGGTGAGGTAATGTCTATCGGACGTACCTTCCCTGAAGCCCTGCAAAAGGCATGTCAGAGCCTGGAGAATAATGCTATCGGCCTTACCTCTATCAGCCGCAGCCGCATGCGCCCTGAAGAGCTGAAAGAATACCTGAAGCGCCCTACATGGGACCGAATCTTCCGCCTGAAAGAAGCGCTGGAAGTAGGTATCTCTATCAAAACACTGAGAGAACTGACCCAGATCGATCGCTGGTTCCTGTACCAGATCCAGGAGATCGTACAACTGGAAGCGAAGATCAAAGAATACAAACAATCGCACAGCCTGCCTAAAGAAGTACTGTTCGAAGCCAAGAAAATGGGCTTCAGTGATGAGCAGATTGCTGAGCTGATGGGCGATTGCACTCCGGAAGAGATTTATACAAGACGTAAAGAACTGGGTGTAACCCGTGTCTACAAAATGGTAGATACCTGTAGCGCCGAGTTCGAAGCCAAGACCCCATACTTCTACAGTACCTTCGAAGAGCTGCAAACCGGCTCTGAAGATATCCTGCAGAACGAATCTAAGGTGACTGATAAGAAAAAGATCATTGTACTGGGCTCCGGTCCTAACCGCATTGGTCAGGGTATCGAGTTTGACTACTGTTGTACACATGGTCTGCTGGCGATCAAAGAGTGTGGTTATGAGGCGATCATGATCAACTGTAACCCTGAGACCGTATCTACCGACTTCGATATTGCAGACAAACTGTACTTCGAACCGGTATACTGGGAGCACGTGTGGGAGATCATCGAGCATGAAAAACCAGAAGGCGTTATCGTACAGCTGGGCGGACAAACGGCCCTGAAAATGGCTAAACGCCTGCATGCCAAAGGCATTAAGATCATCGGTACCTCGTTCGACAATATGGATATTGCTGAAGACCGTGGCCGATTCTCTGACCTGCTGAAAGAACTGAAAATCCCTTATCCAAAATATGGTACCGCTTACACTACCGACGATGCTATGGAAGTAGCCAACCAGGTAGGCTACCCGGTACTGGTGCGCCCGTCTTATGTACTGGGCGGACAGGCCATGCGTATCGTTATCAACGACGAGGAGCTGGAAGAGAGCGTAGTAAGCCTGCTGAAAATACTGCCGGGCAATACCATCCTGATCGACCACTTCCTGGATCGCTGCCAGGAGGCCGAGATCGATGCTATCTGCGACGGTGAGGAAGTATACATCATGGGCATCATGGAGCATATAGAGCCGGCAGGTATCCACAGCGGAGACAGCCACTCAGTACTGCCAGTCTTCAACCTGGGTAAACTAGAAGTTGAGGAGATGAAAGACATTACGAAGAAAATAGCCCTGAAACTGAACGTTAAAGGACTGATCAACATACAGTTTGCCATCAAAGACGGTCGCGTGTTTGTAATCGAGGCCAACCCTCGTGCCAGCCGTACCACACCATTCATTGCCAAGGCATATGGTGTACCATTCCTGAACATTGCTACCAAGGTAATGCTGGGCGATAAGAAACTGAAAGACTTCACCATCGAGAAGCACCTGGAAGGGTATGCGATCAAGGAGCCGGTATTCAGCTTCAGCAAGTTCCCTAATGTAAACAAAGAGTTAGGGCCAGAGATGAAGAGCACGGGCGAGGCCATTCGCTTCATCAAAGATCTGAGAGACCCATACTTCAGAACCCTGTACAAAGAAAGAAGCATGCACTTAAGCAAGTAATTGCTGCATGATACTATAAATTGCTGAAGGCTACCCATCGGGTAGCCTTTGCTATTGTACCACTTATTTGTACGCTAGCGCACGCGCCCTCGCGTGTGCCCGGTTATACACTTACCATATAGCTTGTTAGGCACGCGCTGGGAGCGCGCGCCAGCGGGGGGATATCTCCTTTGGTAATACCTTAAGATTGCCCGGTTTGTATCAAGTAATAGTCTTACTCTTAGTTTTAAAACTGTAGGGTTTGAGGCACGCGCTGGGAGCGCGCGCTAGCGGGAAATAGAGTTTTAAGGGTTTACAAACCGAAATAAAGAGAAATATTGTTATTAGCAACGGGAATTATACCTTTTTTATAAAGGATGTTTAGACGGTATTTAAAACAATTATTATGTTGTTTAACTATATTATATATATTCGTCCTTAAGTTTAATATATTATTTCATTAATAATTGTTAATTTTGCAAACATTTTGCTTTAATAGGATTAAATATTGCTATTTATGTTGCACTTTTAATTTCTAATGAAATTATTTTCATTTGTTAATAATTTGACCGTTAATGTCAATAGTTTTTGAAGCACACCATGGAACTAGTTCTGAGATTGCAAGAAGAATAATGGCGTCTAATTATATTCCCTCAACTGGGGATAATCACTGGCTGGGAGATGGAACATATTTTTTTGTAGATGGGATAGAGTCGAATACATTAAGTTTAGCTGAAAAATGGGCTAAAGCAGAGTCTTGGGATAATATTTCTAAAACTCACCGATATTCACATTATGGTGTTTTATGGTCTGAAATTAAGGTTAATGAAGACTGCATTCTTGATTTAACCACTCATGATGGTGTTACTGTTTTTCAATATTTAATGGTTAAATATGAAAAGAAGATACAAGAAATTGGTAAAAAGTTAGATTATATTGATGGGTATTTGATTAATCTAGCAAGGAATGAGGGCGTAATTCCATTGGAAATTGCAAAAGGTAACTTTTATATTAAATTTACGCGAGAAAGATATCTAAAACTTCAATCAAGAATAAATAACTGTACAATTTGTGTTGTGTTTGACCCTCCGGCAAATATTATAAAAACACAAATTGCTAAAATAGAAAATGTATTATGAAACTAACTGCTGAACTAAAGAAAAGGATTGATGATTATTTTGATAATATCACTCCAGAGGAGTTATTTGAAATCTCTATTTCTAAGTATAAGTTTAAAGAAAACAAATTGTTTAAAGTTACGGAAGGACATTTTACTGCCAATCCAATTGGATTGAGAAATAAAACTTTTGAAACAAAGCATGTGCACTTATATAAACAAATTGTATGTGGGCAAATAAGCTATACTACAGAAAATAGCGATTCAGATTATATTAAAGCCGCTTAAAAATGAAAATTAGATTAAGGGAATGGAAAACAATTGAATGTAACTTCAAATTAAGTTTAGATGATATCGAGGACGAAAAGGATCTATTTAATTTGGAATCAGCAAGTCAGTTTCCTGAAGGTGATGAAAAAGAATTCGCTATCCGACTACGTCTTACAATTGAAAACGATTCTTGTAATTTATTGATCGAAACGATATACTTTTTTGAGGTTGATCAAGTCATTTCAGATGAATTTAAAAAATCTCATTTCCCTAAAGTTAATGCTCCAGCAATAGCTTTTCCTTATTTAAGGGCGTTTGTTTCTAATATCACGTTACAAGCTGGGATAGATCCAATCATGCTTCCATCAATTAATTTTGTTGAGAGGGAGCAATCGTCTGTTAATGATAGAAATATTTCGAAGTAATTTAAAAAGCCCCTTAACAAGGGGCTTTTTAAATTACTAGAAGAATTCATGGATAATGCTAATCTAAATAGGGTAATTGTATGAGTCCTCATATTCAGTTAGCTCATTATCATAATCACTTCTTAATCAATTGCTCCAATCTATCGATCATCTCCTTTTGTTGCAGGAGCATGCGCTCGTAGAGCTCCACCATCTTATCTAAAGGGTTGAAAGTTGGTTGAAAATTGAATACTGCCGGATTGGTCATCGTAGCATTATCGTTGTTATTAATTGTATTAGAGATTACATTCACCGCCTGTTCCTCGTCAAAGTTCTGAATAGCCTCTACGGGCAGGTGCAGTACCGCTGCAATCTGTTGCAGCACATCCAGTTCTATGGTCTCGCGTTGCTCCAGCAGCGATACCCGCTGTTGGTTCCAGTCATGGCCCAGATCTGCGGCCAGGGCATCTTGCTTCATGCCCAGCATCTCGCGAAAGCGTTTTATGTTGCGGCCTTCGTGTGCTTTACGGTTGGTTGTTTTGGTCATAGGTCAATTGTTTTTTCAGACTGGAAAATTACACATTTATATACTAATTACCGGTATTGCCACCGCAGTATTTTACCCGTAAGTAACACCCGTACGCGTAGGCCACATGCCGCAGCTTTGTGCTATAACTAAAACACCCGCTTTATGGCTAAGAAAACTAATGGCCCGGCTGCTAAGATGCCCCGCATCGTAAAGGTATATGACCATCATGTCACCTATAATGCTCACCTGCTGTATAAAACCCATGTTATATACCCCAAGATAAGGCTTGCGGGCAAGTGGCTTGCCGATTGCGGCTTTGCTCCCGGCCAGCATATAGAGATCGTGCAGGAGCCGCAAAGGCTTGTGATACAGGTAGTACCGCCTCCAAAAATCGCGCAGAAACATACTGCCGTGGCACATGCACCCACTCAAAAGCCGCGCCGACGGGCCCAGGTACCCTATGTACTGAACAAAAATACAGATGCACCCACCGTTGTACCAGTCGCACCTACCGCTATGGAGCATCGAGGGTATCAGAAAGTGAAATCCAATTTTGCTTTCGGGTGGCCCCGCCTGCCTCTTATATAGTCTGAGGGTATGAGCATCCATACCTAAGGGGTAGGCAATGTACTAGTGCCAGGTATATTTTTTGCCCTCGCACTTAGCCATCGTCTACCCCTCATTTCACTTTTGGGTACCTTAATTAGTGTTTGGTATAGGTCAGGTTTTACATTTGTCTACCCTCTATTTCAGTTTTCGGTAGGGGCACCTGCCTCAGGGGTAGGGGTACCGGCTTCCGAAGTAGCCGGGCTGTAGCTGAATCGTGCCTTTAGCTGCTGGTATATGGCTTTGCTGCCCGGCATGCCCGCTATGGCTGCCGCCTCGGATATGCGATAGACGCTCAATGCGGTGGTATAAGCCTCGCTACCGGCTATGATGCGCGTGTCGTCTATCTTCTCCGATAGCTGTCGGCATATAGCACTTAATTCGTCCAGCTGGGCAAAGAGGCTAAGGTCATTCTGCAAGGCATTAGTATCCATAAAGGGTGGAAACAGCGTAGAATTGTTGCGCAGGGCATTAAAGGCATCTTCTGTAAAAGCTTTGTTACTTACATTAATCTTAGGCAGATTGACCCGCTCGGCAGGGCTTAGCCCTACGAGAAAGGGCAGTTGTGCCTGTATGGCTGCAAAGAGCGTTTTGACATTGGCCAGCTGATCGCTGGTCATTACGGCATTTACACGGTTGTTATTGATTCCTGACATAAGTTTTGAATTTAGAAAGTGAATAAATATGACCTCTAAATTAATCGCTCACTCCTGCAAACACTGCAGCCCTGCTACTAACTTTTGTACTGTTTTT
>Ga0256790_1000008_pt1 | contig 139991 bp, 127 predicted proteins | sample MC6MC0941MT_FD_190206 | JGI IMG/M metagenome (GOLD analysis project Ga0256790, IMG submission 190206) | Metatranscriptome of enriched soil aggregate microbial communities from Iowa State University, Ames, United States - MC6-MC0941-MT... | ecosystem: Environmental > Terrestrial > Soil >... | reverse complement strand
TCCGCATGTAGTAAATTATCTTGTCCGTCCTTTTGTCCGGCAACAAAAGGTGCAAAAATGATATTTCATCAAGGCGATTGCGTAGCACCGACATTTTGTACCGTTGCGTGCTTTGATCGTCTGAGCTTAACGTGTGATGCGTTCGCTGCTCAACGATCGCATCTCCACTCCAAAATGGCTATCGCTGTGATGAAAACAACAAGCGATCCGTACAGAACAGATCGCTCAAATGGCCTTATAAATCCGGCGTTTACTTTTCCGTCACCTGCTTCCCGTATTCATCATATGTCTTTCCGTTATACAGGCGTATATGAAACAGACCACTTTCCTTATCACGGTATATAGACTGATAGTGTTCACTAAGTTTCTTGATCACCTGCCCTTTCTTATCAATCAGCATTTGCGCGCCTCCGGCCTCTTCGACCAGTGCATACTCCGATTTTTCGAAGAAGTCATGTGCTCCCGTATACACACAAGGCAATACCAGCTTGCCTGCTGCATTGATATAACCATACTTATCCGTACCCGCGTGGCGCACCTTTGCCAGGCCACTGCTGAACGGTTCCGCATCGCTCATACCAATATCTTTCAGGGTAATCTTTATCTTTCCTAATGTATCGATAAAGAACTTCTTATTGTTATTCACTACCCTGTCTGTACCTATAGTATACGTCTCTACCAGTAATAATCCGCTGCCGAAGTAGCCATCTATATCCTGGTATTTACCGTGGGTAATGTTTTGACCCTTGAGGTTGTATACATCCTCTTTATTATCTTCAGTACGGGTATAGAAATAGCCATCGATATAGTTCACATCATTAAAGGCAAAAGGAATCAGCACGCTAAAGTCAGTATTATACACCCCTTCATTGTCCCCGATACGGGCATTCCAGTAGCGGTCACCAACCAGGCGCAGGAAATCATGCTGCATCGGCAGCACTTCCTTGCCGGTAGTCACATCAACCAGCCCAATATTGCCATTCACCTTAGGCTCTATCTTCATATACTTACCGGCATACAGTTCAGGATCATCGACCCGGTACGCCACCTTATGCAGGGTTTCCGTTTTATGATCCAGCCAGTAGGTCGCTTCGTGATCATCGATCTGATCCCAGTAGTAATAAGCGTTCTGAGGTCTGAAATACTCATCAAACTCAGGTTTCACCACCCATTTCCCTTTAGTATTCAGAATACCCGTTTTACCGGTCTCAAAATCCGCCGCAACATAGTAACCCGTCTCCCCCTTGTAATAATTGACTTTATACACCACCTGCTGGGTACGGGTCTTCAGGCTGGTATCGCTCCGGATAAATACGACCCTGCTTACCGGTCCGGCAAACTGGTACAGGCTAGTCTTTTCCTGCAACCCGCCTGCCTCGGTCGCGGCATTGGCCCGCACATAAGCCTCCATGGCTGCCTGATCTTTTAGTTCGCCATTACGTACTTTCTTTTTAGCCTCTTCCAGCACGGTAATCATTTGCTGAAAGGCTGCTTTACCCTTTTCGGTCAGGGAGGTTTGGCTGCTGTAGCTCTTCTGCGACAGTATTCTGCCATCCTTATATAATGCCTTCACCTCTACCTGTTCTCCTAATTCGGCCGGTATGATGAAGGATACCTGGTTACCCTTGATGTCATCCAATACAATACTACCAAAAGGCGTATTCAATGTTTTATGCTGCAGATCGAGGGTATCGCTGGTACTGCTGCGCAGGGGCAATGCTATAGAAAAGCTAATATCCTTAACCGGCTTGGGGTTATAGAGTACAAATGATTCATAAAAACTGCTTTGCTCGGCCCAGACCCACTTTTCCACTTCGGATAATTTTGCGGTATCGACAAACCAGTCCCCATCCGAGTCAGTTGTTGCATATTGCTGCCTGATGGTATAAGGACTACAGTAAACACCGGTGGCATCGGCCTTTGTACCATCCAGGAAAGTAATCTGTTGGAGAATGTATACGGGCTTCTCTTCGGGATGATCCATATGATGTGAACTGCTTTTACCCATGAGGGCCAGCAGGTCAAAATGGTCATTATCTATAGTGATGATGTTATAGGGGTATACAACCCTGGTCTGCATAGACAGGGAGTCAAAAAAGCGCTTGACCCGCTCTTCTGAATAAGCAGTATATTTTTCAAAATTATGCTCATCGGCCGGGTCAAATTTACTTGGCCCGGCAGTAATCGCGATGCGGGTATTGGAAAACTTGATCATCTGGTTGATGGCGGTAATGTTCTCCTCTATCTCTTTAATCAGTGCCTCATTCTTTTGCGCAAAGGAACTGGTCGCAGAAAGCAAAGCGGCACATAATATCAGCTTTTTCATGGTCGTAAATGTTTTTGTCTCTTTTATTTTAGAATGAATAGCCTATTCCTATGCTACCCCAGGGTAAAAATCGTCTTTCATTTTCCCATTTAATACTGCCCGAACCGGTATAGCGATCCAGCAGGTACAGTGGTGTAAAGGAGGCCCGGTAAGACCAGGGGCTATTGTACTTCTGGTAACGGTAGCCCAGTCTTGTAGCCAGGTATCCACCTTTCAGGCTGTATAATAACGATGCTTTATCATTAAAGAATCGACTGGTCACATAGTCATCCATCATATAACCAACTCCCAGTTCGGCATAATGTCCATTATGCACCTGGTATGCACCTTTTACCATAAGATAGCCTGCTGCATATCCCTTATACCCATCAGGGTTATAAGCACCACCCGCCTGTGCAAACAACTGAAATCTGGGCGGACAGGTCAGCAATGCCCGTTCATAACTGAGTGTATACAATCCGCCGGGACCACCCAGCTCTGCAGTAACCGTATTTTTGTACGTTTTCTGTTTCAGCAGCAGTATATCCACTCTGGCCGTATCCTGTGCTGTACTATACAAGCTACTGAGCAAACCGGCTGCTAACAATAATTTTGCTTTCATGATGATTAAAATAGGGTCCCTAAAGTACAAAATTATTCACAATCCTTTTACATATTTTCGATTACTTTGCGCCCCATAACAGCAGTATCTTTACTGTACTATCAACCCTAAAAACCCAGATTATGCGTCGCATTTTATCCTTCCTTATGTTGCTGGCCTGTACAATGCCGGCACTTGCCCAGCAAACCAATATGGAATTAAGTACCCTGAGAATCGGGCCTTTCAAAATATTTATGGATAAGGCCGAAGCCGAAGCCCTGGCCCATAAACCCCTGCTCACGGCTACAGAAAAGAATGAATATAAAGGAGAAACAGTCGTTAAGTACAATAATGAGTTGCTGAAAGTGACGATCAATCAACAATATGTGGGTGAAAACCAACCGGAAAAAGAAGTAGTCACCAATTTGACCACCACCAGCACCAAGTTCCGTACCAAAAGCGGTATGGGGGTAGGATCGACCCGTTACGAATTGCTGAACACGTATAAAGACTACAGCAATTTTGAAGTATACGCGGGTTGGGAAGAGGATAGTGACAAGCGCTCTAAGAGTATCAGCTATTTTGTACTGAAAGACCTGGATGCAATGACTTCCCTGTCTTTTAAACTGGTCAACAATGTAGTGGTCGAGATCAACATCTACCAGGACGAGGGCGGATGTTAGATTAATTAAAAAGTCAATATACCTAAAAAGATACTACCCGGCGCGCGTATTGAACGCGCGCTTTTTTTGTACCTGTCTGAAATCCTTTATCCGTTACGCCGCAGAACCGGCACATGCGAGGGCCTGGAGCCGCAACTCGTTCGCTGAGACCCTCGAAGCGAACATGTTGAGCACAAAGAACACCCCACCTCAGAGGTACCCCCACCTACCCAAAACTAAAATTGAGGGTAGACAAATATGAAGTTCGACCTATCATAAAGCTTAATGAAGGCACCTCAGAACATACTCAAGGGTAGACAATAGCTGCACGCGCGCGGCAAAAAGCTACATACAACCAGTACATTTCATACACTTAAGGTATCGGTTTCCTTATCTGCGTTCAGCCTAAAGGTACCCCTGGCCACTAGAAAGTTAAATGACATTTGACTTTCTGGTACGTCGATGCAGGTTTTGAGCAGGCGCGCTTAGTTAATGGGTAGGTCGGTATATGTTTTTGATGTGTTGATGTCTGGCGGGAGTATACCTTCGGAACACTAAGACCAGGTATGGTATGATCCGGCACACGCGAGGGCGCGTGTACTAGCTTATAAAAGGAGATATCTCCATTACGTTTCACATCAATCAATAAGGCGTAGTGATCGTTACGATAATAAAAAAGGGCTCATCAATGATGAGCCCTTGTAAAATATTAATGATGATCTGCTACACAACCACGGCAGTACCGGATACGCTTACCATAAGCATACTCCCATTGGCACCTACCACCTCGTAATCGACATCAATCCCAATCACGGCATTGGCACCCAATTGTCGGGCACGGTCTTTCATCTCTTCAAGCGCGGTCTCACGGGCCTCGGCCAGTACCCGCTCGTATGAGCCGGAACGGCCACCTACGATATCGCGGATAGATGCAAAAAGGTCTTTAAACAGGTTGGCGCCGATAATCGTTTCGCCAAAGACAATGCCTTTGTGCTCTTTAACCGGATGGCCTTCCAATGCAGTTGTGGTTGTGAGTATCATATTGTATTATTTAGAGGATGATTAAGCATAGGTATTATTTCCAGATATTCAGTCCGAAGTTATCGGCATACTCCGTAGCGGTTTCATAACCGGCATCGTGGTGACGCAGTACACCCATTGCCGGGTCATTGTGCAGTACGCGTTTCAGGCGTTCGTCTGCATCAGCACTACCATCAGCAACAATTACCATACCGGCATGCAGAGAATAACCCATACCTACACCACCACCATGGTGGAAGCTAACCCAGCTGGCACCTCCGGCAGTATTGATCAGTGCATTCAGGATAGCCCAGTCAGCAACAGCATCAGAACCATCTTTCATCGCTTCTGTCTCACGGTTGGGAGAGGCTACCGAACCACAGTCCAGGTGATCGCGACCGATTACGATCGGTGCTTTTACTTTACCTTCTCTTACCAGTTGGTTGAACAGCAGACCAGCTTTCTCACGCTCGCCCATGCCTAACCAGCAGATACGGCTTGGTAAACCCTGGAAGGCAATCTTATCCTTAGCCAGTTTCAGCCAGCGCTGTAAGCCTTCATTCTCCGGGAACAATTCGGCCAGTGCTTTATCTGTTGTATAAATATCTTCAGGATCACCACTCAAGGCTACCCAACGGAACGGACCTTTACCCTCGCAGAACAGTGGGCGGATATATGCCGGTACAAAACCAGGGAAGTCAAATGCATTCTCTACCCCACGCTTATCCTTAGCCTGTCCGCGCAGGTTATTACCATAGTCAAAGGTAATGGCGCCACGTTTCTGTAATTCCAGCATCTGGCGTACATGGTGTGCCATGGTATCCAGAGAGCGGCTCTTATATGTTTCAGGATCTTGTTCTCTTAAAGTATTGGCTTCTTCAACACTCAGTCCTTCAGGGAAGTAACCGATCAGTTCATCATGTGCAGAGGTCTGATCTGTCAGTGTATCCGGGGTAATATTACGATCGATCAGGCGCTGCAGCAGGTCTACTACATTACAGCATACCCCGATAGAAACGGCTTCTTTATTTTCTTTGGCTTGTAACGCACGGTCTATGGCCTGGTCTATATCTGCATAGCTCTCGTCCAGGTAGCGGGTTTCGATACGCTTGTCCATACGCCACTGCTCGATCTCAGCAGCCAGACACACACCTTCGTTCATGGTAATAGCCAGGGGCTGAGCGCCACCCATACCACCTAGACCGGCAGTAACATTCAGGGTTCCTTTCAGCGTACCATTATAGTGCATATTAGCCAGGGATAAATAGGTCTCATAAGTGCCTTGTACAATACCCTGAGATCCGATATAGATCCAGCTACCGGCAGTCATCTGCCCGTACATCATCAGGCCTTTGGCTTCCAGTTCGCGGAAGTGTTCCCAGGTTGCCCATTTGCCTACCAGATTTGAGTTGGCAATCAATACTCTGGGAGCATTTTTATGTGAACGCAGTATACCTACAGGTTTACCGCTCTGTACCATCAAAGTCTGGTCTTCTTCCAGGTTTCTCAGGCATTCCAGTATTTTATCAAAACTCTCCCAGTTACGGGCTGCTTTACCGATACCACCGTAAACCACCAGGTCTTCCGGGCGCTCTGCTACTTCAGGGTCCAGGTTATTCTGGATCATGCGGTAGGCCGCTTCTGTAACCCAGTCTTTACAATTCAAGGTGCTTCCGGTTGGTGCTTTAATGACTCTTTTTGCTGTTTCTGACATAAAAATTATTGTACCGTTAATTTGGTGCACAAATATACAATTTTATACTACTTCCCCGACGGGGAGCAGATAATTTTAAATTTTGCTAAAACTGCTCAGAAAGCGTACTTTTTATTTGGCAGGACCAATTTCTTGACTATCTTTAGGCACTAAATATATGAGGCCGCTGAGGGCCCGAATTACAACCTTTTTCAAATCTGCTGTTATGTCCTTTACACTTATTGCCGATAGTGGCTCAACCAAAACCGAGTGGTGTTTGCTTGATGAAAAAAAAGCTAAAAAGCTGACCACCGGTGGCATTAATCCGTACTTCATTACCGAAACGGAGTGTCTGGATATGCTGCAGAGAGAGTTGAAGCTGGGTAAGGCTAAAGATGATATATCTGAAGTATACTTCTACAGCGCAGGTGTAAAAGCCCCTCAGAACCAAAAGACCATGACCTCTATCCTGAAACAGCACCTGGGCATTAAAGATGTTTTTGTGCATACGGATATGCTGGGCGCCTCCCGTGCGACCTGCAAACAGGAAAAAGGTGTAACGGCCATACTGGGTACCGGAAGCAACTCCTGCTTCTATGATGGCAGTAAAATTACGAAACAACATCCCTCTTTAGGCTATATACTGGGCGATGAAGGCAGCGGAACGGCTATGGGCCGCAAGGTACTGCAACACTTCTTCTACCAGACATTCGACGGCGACCTGCACGAGGCATTTATCAATAAATACGGCAATGACCTGCCGGGTGTACTGCATAAGGTATATAAAGAGCCCCTGGCCAATCGTTACCTGGCCAGCTTCACCGAATTCCTGACCGATCACAGGGGCCACTATATGATCGAGAACATTATCGAAGATACCTTACTGGAGTTCTTCACCAAAAACCTGCTGAAATACCGCGAAAGCTGGAAATATCCTATTCATTTTGTAGGATCAGTAGCCTTTGAATTCAAAGATGTGCTGCTCAGCGTCATCGACCAATACGGTCTGAGTGTGGGTAGTATTGTCAAAAGTCCGATCGACGGATTGAAGACCTACCACCAGTCTTTAAAATAGCATTTGTCATAGCCGATTTTTTTTGCAAATTTTGCAGGTTCATTCTCTTTCAAAAAAGAGGACAGTCATTCTTATGCTTTCATTCCAAGATAATAGTAATATAACCATTACCTGCCACAAACATTTATCGGATGCCCTGACCCGGGAAGTCAATGCCCTGGGCTTTGCGGTAACGCAAACATTCCCGACAGGCGTTATGCTGCAAGGCAGTCTGAATGATTGCATCAAGCTGAACCTGAACCTGCATTGTGCCAGCCAGGTACTATTCAGCCTGAAAAAATTCAAGGCTGATAATGCAGATGATGTATATGAACATACTGCGCAGATCGACTGGAGTACGATCATGGATGATGACAGTTACTTTTCCATCACCAGCAATGTAATGCACCCTACGATCAACAATAATATGTTTGCCAACCTGCGGGTGAAGGATGCGATTGTAGACCAGTGCAGACAACGCAGCGGAAAGAGACCCGATACCGGTGCCGAACTGAAGGGTGTAGTGGTACACCTCTTCTGGAAGAATGAGGATGCAGAACTCTTCCTCGATACTACAGGCAACTCTATAGGCCGTCATGGTTACCGTAAGATACCAGGCAAAGCCCCTATGCTGGAAGCACTGGCTGCTGCGACTGTATTAACGACCAAGTGGGATCACAAGAGTCCGTTCATCAACCCGATGTGCGGTTCCGGAACCCTGGCCATCGAAGCGTTACTGATTGCAACCCGCCGCAGACCAGGCCTCTTCCGTACCAATTATGCCTTTATGCACCTGAAAGGGTACGATGAGACGGTATATGAGACGGAAGATGCTTTACTGGAAGATCAGATCATTGAACTTCCAGAGCTGATGGTAGTGGCCTCAGACATCAGCCATGATGCCATCATTAATGCGCAGAAAAATGCGATTGCCGCCGGAGTTAAGGATCTCATCACCTTTGAGGTATGTGACTTTGCCGAGACTACTGTACCGCCGAATGCTGATGGCATCATATTTATGAATCCGGAGTATGGTGATCGCCTGGGTGAACTGGAGGAACTGGAGCATACCTATGCCCGCATTGGTGATTTCTTCAAACAGAAATGTGCGGGTTATACCGGTTATATCTTTACAGGGACCATGGATCTGGCGCGTAAGATAGGTCTGAAAGCCAGCCGCAGAATACCATTTTATAACAGTAAGATCGAGTGCCGCCTGTTTGAGTATGAACTGTACAAAGGCAGTAAGAGAGAGCCTCAGCAGGAAGCAAGGCCTAATAGCAAACCGGAACAAAAAAATACCGGCAAGCCCAAAAGAAAGTTTTATTAAAATGTTGTTGCGCCGCCCTCCGGGCGGCGCAACAACATTTTAATCCCGTATAATCGTCATACTCCCATCCTCTTCCCATTTCACAATACGTGATGGCGGATGGATGGTGGTATCGTCCCGACGATGCTCCACCACATAGTCAACACCCTCTTTAATACGCGCATCAATATCGGCAAAAGTGGGTGCTGTGGGCATCCCGCTGATATTGGCAGAGGTAGAGACTATCGGTTTCTTATAGCGTTTCAGTAATGTTTTACAAAAAGGATCATTCGTCACCCGTATGGCCACCGTTCCGTCGGCATGCACCGCATGCTCTGCCAGCCCTATTGCCTGTGGGTAAATAACCGTAGTAGGCCGGTCAAAAGACTCTAACAAGCCCAATAGATCAGGAATGGGGTTGGCTACATAATTGAACACCGATTTAGCATCCGGCAGTAAAATGATCAGGCTCTTACGGTCATCGCGCTGCTTGAGTGCAAACACCTTTTTTACTGCTTCATCATTTGTGGCATCACACCCTATTCCCCATACCGTATCGGTCGGATACAAGATCAGTCCTCCTGCGGATAATACTTCTATAGCACGGTTTACATCTGCATTCATGCCCCGAAATTAATCAAGATATCTGGTTTTATTACTGTAAATTTGTTCCCTATAAATTCATTGTTGAATGACGGAACGTTTAAGCATACTCATCATTACCTATAACCGTGAAGAAGATACCCTGGAGTTATTAAAAAGCCTTAAAACCCAGGTAGATTATGAGCAGTATATAGGAGAAGTTTTGCTTTTAAATAATGCCTCTACCGTTTCTTACGATCGCCTGAAAGCTTATATCGCGGAGCATCCGGAAATGAATATCCGCTACATTGAACACACTGAGAACCTCGGGGTGGCCCGTGGAAGAAATTACCTGATCAAGGAGGCAAAATATCCCCTGCTCCTTGTGCTGGATGATGATGTTGTTTTTGATGATGTTAACGGTATTCGCAATGCTGCCACCACATTTAATCAACCCCTGTTTGCCCAGAACAATACTGCAATAGTTAGTTTCTGCGTATTTTATTATGATACGCTGGAGCGCCAGAAAAACGCGTTCCCACATAAAAAACAATCAAAATATATAGGCCGTCAACAATTTCTGACCTCTTATTTTATCGGAGGGGCCCATTTGGTACGCAGGGCCTTATTCGACGAGATTGGTTTATACCCTACTACTTTCTTTTACGGTACAGAAGAGTATGATCTGGGATTCCGTATATTAAATGCGGGGTATACCATAGGTTACAGCGAAGCGGTCAAAGTCCTGCATAAAGAGTCGCCTTTCGGCCGGGTTACCAATAGTGAGAAACAGGCCATGCTGTGGTACAACAAATCTACAGTTGCCTGGAAATACCTGCCGAAGAAATACTTTTATACAACAGCAATACTATGGTCTCTTCTTGTGTTGAAAAAGACGGGTTTCGATCTGAAGACATGGTTTAAAACCTGGCCAAAAATAATGCGCATCCCGAAAGATCAGGTACGCACACCGATCAGTAAGGAAGCATTGAACTATATTGATTCCGTTGAAGGGCGGCTTTGGTATTAATGCTCCATTCCAACTAAGCACAGCCTGACTTCCGGAAAATCCCTTAACAATTTACACTTCAAGACAATAAAAAAGCGTACTCCTCGGAGTACGCTTTTTGGATATAAATACTTTAATATTAACCTTGTAATGCTGCTGCACCGCTTACGATCTCGGTCAGCTCGGTAGTGATCGCTGCCTGACGAGCTCTGTTGTAAGAAATTTTCAGGCTTCTCAGGATCTCATTTGCATTCTCAGTTGCTTTATCCATCGCAGTCATACGGGCACCGTGCTCAGAAGCATGTGCATCCAGGATAGCTTTATACACTTGAGTATTCAGGATACGTGGCATCAGTTCTGCAATCAGGGTATCTTTAGACGGTTCGAAAATAAAATCCGTTTCTTTTTGATTCTCTGCTTTTTCTACTTTAGGGATCGGCAGGTATTCTTCTGTTACGAAAGCCTGAGTAGCTGCATTTTTAAACTGGCTGTATGCCAGCTCTACTTTATCAAATTCTTTATTCAGGAATGCCTGTTGTGCATAGATTGCTGCTCTCTTTACATTTTCAAAGCTCAGGTCAGCAAACATGCTCCAGTAATCAGCATTTACAGTATAGCCATGTTTTACGAAATACTCATAACCTTTCTTACCAATAGGCAGGATAGTTACATCTTTCTTGGCATATTTATCAGCGATCAGTTGTTTCGCTGCCTTAATTACGTTTGTATTATATGCACCACAGGTACCTCTGTCAGAAGTAATAACGATAATCAGTACGCGCTCGATTGAACGTTCCTCTGCCAGTTCCAGCACCATATTATCACTAAGGCTGCTTACGATATTGCTCAGCATTTCCTGCATCTTCTGTGTATACGGACGCATTTGCAAAATCGCATCCTGAGCACGGCGCAGTTTAGCAGCACTCACCATTTTCATTGCTTTGGTGATCTGTTGCGTGGAGGTAACCGATTGTATGCGTAATCTTACTTCTTTAAGTTGACCTGACATATATTTAGAATAAAATTATCTATTAAATTTGGGTGCAAAGGTACGCCTCGTTACTTATTATTCCAAATCTAAGTACTGATATTTGCGTTTAAATTTCCACAGTATCTCTCATGCAGCCGGCAATCTTTTTGCCCTATAGTATACAAAGCACGATGTACCCTAAAAAAGGGCACATCGTGCTTTGTAATATTCAATTAATACCGATTGATATACTGGATATTAATCAATACCCATATCTTTTTCCACCTTTCCCAGGTCTTCGGCCATTTCAGTCATACGGTCTGAACGCTCTTTGCTCTTTCTCGCTGCCCTGAGGTTAACCATTTCCACGATTACCGAGAAGGCCATTGCGAAGTAAGCGTAATTTTTCAGGTGTAAATCATGTGCTTTTTCGGCATTCCAGCCCTCTACCAGTAGCACAAAGCCGATCATAACCAGGAAGGACAAAGCCAGGATTTTAATGGTCGGATGTTTTTCAATAAAACTGGCAATATTGGGACTGAACCGGAACATGACAAACATTGCCACCACTACCGCAGCGACCATGATCTCAATATGTTTTGCAGTACCCCCTGCGGTAATGATACTGTCAAAGCTGAAGATCATATCGATCAGGATGATCTGAGAAACCGCCTGTGGCAGGCTCAGCATCGGTTTATTACCGGACTCATGGTGTTCCTCCCCTTCCAGCTTGGCATGAATCTCTTTTACCGTTTTATATATAAGGAATGTACCACCTAGCAGCATGACCAGGCTGGCAAGGTCAAAGCCCTTGTCCATTATCGTAAATAAAGGTTTACCTTTTTGTGACAGTAACCAGCTCAAGGCCATCAGCAGCAGGCATCGTACAGCGATACCGGTAAACATCCAGATGGTGCGTCCTTTTTTACGAAGGTGCTCCGGGAGACGGTTCAGGATAATGCTGACAAAGATCACATTGTCAATACCCAGTACGACTTCTAACACGACCAGGATGACAAAGCTCAGGATACTGTCAAAGGATAATAAATGTTCCATTGTTTTTTGCGTTTTCTTGTTTTTGTTTAAGCGCTACGAAAATATATATTTTTCTGCATTCAGCGATTAAAATAAGGCCTGGTATATATCAGAGACTTTATTTACTGAGCGCACTTCTATTTTGAATTTACCGATATCAAGCCCTTTGGTATTCGCTTTGGGAATAAATACGGCATCCATGCCCATTTTATCTGCTTCTGCGATGCGTTGCTCAATGCGGTTTACGGCACGGATCTCACCGGAAAGGCCAACCTCCCCTATAAAGCACACATTGGACGGTAAGGGCTGATCTTCGTAAGAAGAGAGCAAGGCGCAAACTATGGCCAGGTCTATAGACGGATCTTCAATGCGTAAACCTCCTGCAATATTGAGGAATACATCCTTCATACCAAAGTGAAAGCCACCTCTCTTTTCCAGTACCGCCAGCAATAACTGCAGGCGACGCAGATCAAACCCGTTCACGGTACGTTGCGGTGTGCCATATACCGCCTGCGACACCAATGCCTGTGTCTCAATCATCAGCGGACGCATCCCCTCTATTGCCGCCGCGATGGCAATACCACTCAGGGCTTCTTCATGCTGTGTGATGAGGATATCGGAAGGATTACTGACGCCACGCATACCATTATGCACCATTTCATATATACCCAGCTCGGCAGTAGAGCCAAAACGGTTTTTCAGCGTACGCAGGATGCGGTAGGCATAATGCCGGTCTCCTTCAAACTGCAATACCGTATCAACCATATGTTCCAGTATTTTAGGGCCGGCAATACTACCCTCTTTAGTAATATGCCCGATTATGGACACCGGTGTATTGGTCTGTTTGGCAAAGCGCTGTAGCTCAGCCGCACATTCGCGCACCTGCGATACACTGCCCGGGGCACTCTCTATATAAGGAGACTCCAGTGTCTGTATGGAATCGATAATCACCCAGTTGGGCTGTATCTTCTTTACTTCCTGGAATATGGTCTGTGTATTGGTAGCCGTAAGCAGGAACAGGTTGGGATTGGAAATGCCGATACGGTCTGCACGCATTTTAATCTGGTGCATACTTTCCTCTCCTGATACATATAATACCCTTAACTGTGTGGCTTTCAGTGCCGCTTGCAGGAACAATGTTGATTTTCCGATTCCGGGATCTCCGGCAATGAGGGTTACAGAGCCCTGTACGAGCCCACCGCCCAGGGTGCGGTTCAGTTCCTCATCGGGTAGCGCATAGCGTATCTCCTCTTCTGTCTGTATTTCAGATATGCTTTTGGCTTTATTCAGGGACTTGACCGTATCTTCGGTCCATAATTCTTTAATATCTGCCTTTGCAGAAGGTTTTTCCTTTTTCTCTTCTACAAATGTGTTCCACTCATTACAATTCGGGCATTTTCCGGCCCATTTTGTACTTTCATAACCGCAGCTCTGGCAAAAAAAGGCCGATTTCGTCTTCATTTATATCGCTTTTAAATAGGTACTGATAATTACGCTGATAAAAAAAAGCGCACTCAAAAGTACGCTTTCCTGTTTTATATTAAAATAAGGTATCCTTTAAAGAGTATTGTTTTCTTTAGGGAAAATAATTGTAGGCTCATATTGCTTCGCCTCTTCAAAATCCATAATGCAATAAGAGATAATGATGATCATATCTCCCGGAGTAACCTTACGTGCAGCCGGACCATTCAGGCAGATCTGACCACTACCTCTCTGGCCTTTAATCACATATGTTTCCAGGCGCTCTCCATTATTGATATTTACAATCTGAACTTTTTCATTTTCAATGATATTAGCGGCATCCATCAGATCCTGATCGATGGTAATGCTACCGATATAGTTAAGATTAGCTTCCGTAACCGTAACTCTATGGATTTTGGACTTTAATAACTGAATTTGCATAGCGGTTGCAAAGGTAGTAAAAAACCTAAATACCAAATTATTAAAGTAGATAAATTAAATTAGTTTTACGATATTCGCGATTGTTATATAACCTTCGTAAAACGTTACATCCTTAGTGCTTAAGCTGTTCAAAAATCAGAATCCCTATGCAATCATCATATTGCTCATTCTGACTTTAGTCCTGAAATTCAATGTATTATCACATGCTGTTGTACCACATATGGAACAACATCAGGTTTTATGGGGCATATTCATGCGCAAATTCATGGATATTTTCGGTGGAGGAGGCTTTTTCTACACCTTCCTGGCCACTGTTAATATTGCCGGACAGGCGCTCTACCTCAATTATATTACCAATAAATTCCATTTTTTCAGCAAACGAACCTATCTGCCTGCATATACTTATATACTGGCCAGTTCTTTATTGCCGGAATGGAGCCTTTTTTCTGCAGATATGCTGAACAACTGGCTGTTTCTCGGCCTGATCAACCTGGTCTACTCTACCTATGCCGATCAGCATGCCCGTAAAAGCCTGTTCAATATCGGTTGCCTCTACAGCCTGCTATTTCTGCTCAGTTTCCCGAATGTATTCTTTATATTTTTCATTACCATAGCCTTACTGATCCTGCGCCCCTTTAAGCTGGTGGAGTGGATGGTGACCCTGCTGGGTATGGCTACACCGGTATATATCCTCGGCGGAGTTGCTTACCTGACCGATAGCCTGTATGTCTTTTCCAGCATCTTCTCGGTACACTTTACCCTGCCTAAATTGCTGCCGGTACCGGCGGTAATTGCGACCGCAACCTTAGGATTATTGACCATTACAGGTTTTATCCTGCTCAACCAGCATATGAACCGCATGCTGTTCCAGATCAAAAAGATGTGGTGGATCAATATTATCTTCCTTTTTGTCAGTATTTTAAGCACAATTCCGATTTTTACTTTGGGTAATGAGATTTGGATTGTAACTTTGCTGCCTGCTACTCTGTTTATCAGCAATATCTGGTTCCTAAAAAAACCGAAATGGTTCGCAGAAAGTCTGAATTTTTTACTGCTGGCGGTAATCATTTACCTTCAGTGGTTTTATCATTAAGATTATACAATTTTAGAAATATATATACAATATGAAATTTGGTATCGTTGTTTTTCCCGGTTCTAACTGTGACAGAGACATGCAAAATGCCCTCCAGGACGACCTGCAACAAGAGGTAAGAATGTTATGGCATAAAGACAATGATCTCAGCGATTTCACAACTGATGACTGCATTGTGCTTCCGGGAGGGTTCTCTTACGGAGACTACCTGAGATGTGGTGCACTGGCCCGCTTCAGCCCAATGATGGAACAAGTGATCGAGTTTGCCAACAAAGGTGGTAAAGTACTGGGTGTATGTAACGGTTTCCAGATCTTATGCGAAGCTGGTTTATTGCCAGGTGTGTTATTACAGAACGATCACCAGAAATTCACCTGTAAGAATACGTATATCGTTAATGCTGGCAGCAACAACATCGTATCTGATGTAGTAGGTAACGGTGCCCTGAAAATTCCGGTAGCACACGGTGAAGGCCGCTACCATGCTGATGCGGAAACACTGAAGAAACTGGAAGAGAACAACCAGATCATCTTCAAGTACTGTGACGAGAATGGAGCGATCTCTGACGCGGTAAACCCTAATGGTACTACACTGAACATTGCCGGTATCTGTAACGAAGGCCGTAATGTATTCGGTATGATGCCTCACCCTGAACGTGCCTGCAGCCCTCAGCTGAACAACCTGGACGGACAGGCGATCTTAAGAGCATTTGCACAGAACTAATCTTCTGTTAACCATACTTTTTAAAAGGCAGCACATTGTTTGTGCTGCCTTTTACGTTTTATAGATAATTGAAATCACCATACGGTATGCGCAAATATCTACTCTGGCTCCTTATGAGCATCCTTCCTTTTTTATCTTATGGTCAAATGCTCGTTTATCGCAACCTGGTGTTTGAAGGTGGCGGTATCCGGGGAATCGCCTACAGTGGCGTGATTAAGGTACTGGAGGAAGAGCAGGTTTTACCCAATATTCAGAAAGTGGGCGGCACCTCTGCAGGAGCCATCACGGCGCTGATGGTGGCACTGGGCTATTCCTCAGAAGAGATATATCATCTGGCAGCAGAGACCCCATTCGAACAATTCAATGATGGAAAGTACTGGTTTGCCGGTGGATGGAGCAGGATGCGCAGGCATTATGGCTGGTACCGCAAGCTGGCTTTCGAACGATGGCTGGGTGCAATCATATCGCGTAAAACCGGCAATGCAGACATTACCTTTGCAGCAATGCAGGCTGCCGGTTACAAATCCCTTTATGTGACAGGAACCTGCCTGAACCGGCAGCAGCTACTGATCTTCTCCCCTGAGACTTATCCGAATATGAAAGTAAAGGATGCCGTAAGCATATCGATGTCCATTCCTTTATATTTTGAAGCTTCTTTTATTGATGCACAAGGCAAAGTATATAAGGGCAAGCACATGCCCGATGGATTGGACATTGTGGTCGATGGTGGCCTTACCGGCAACTTCCCCATATTCCTTTTTGACCGTATCGACAATACCGTGCAGCCTGCGCTGCGCATTCCCAATCCGGCAACACTGGGTGTACGCATCGACGAGCCGGAACAGATTTGCCTGGACGGTCAACAGACCAGCACACTCGCACCCGCATCAATACGTAACCTGAACAGTTACATTGCCGCGCTGTATGTCTACACGATCGAAAACCTGAATCGTAATACGCTTACACCAGCAGACTGGGACAGGACAATCTCCATTTCTTCAGCGGGGATTGGTCCGCGTATCCGTAAATTATCAGAAAGCGAAAAGCATCAGCTGATCAGTAGTGGTGCCACCTATACCAAACAATTCCTGGAAAAGTAAAAACCCTATAATAAAACAAAGCCGGGACTGTCATTACAGCTCCGGCCTGTTGCCTTCATCATTCCACCCAATATCTTATTTCGGCATTAATACACCGTCGATTACATAAGTCACTCCATTCTTACTGATCACATCCGGAATAGTTATCTTAGCGCCATTAACCCACCAGGCACCGTCTTTCATCATCAGTTTTATTTTTCCGCCCTGTACCGTAGTCAGTTCCATACCATCTTTCAGATCTTTAGAGGTATAGGCACCTGCTACTACGTGATAGGTCAGTATTTTGGTCAGTGCTTCTTTTTGTTCCGGCTTCATCAGGTTATCCAGAGTAGCTTTAGGTACTTTGGCAAAAGCCTCATTAGTAGGCGCAAATACGGTAAACGGACCGGCTCCGCTCAATGTTTCTACCAGTCCTGCTGCTTTTACTGCTGCAACCAGTGTAGTATGATCATTAGATCCCATAGCGTTTTCCACAATATTTTTAGAAGGCACCATCATTGCGCCACCTACTTCTACTCCATTCTCCGCTTTAGGAGCTTCTGCCGCAGGAGCGGCTTCTTTCATTTCTGCAGTTTGCTCCGTTTCACTTTTAGAATCTGTTGAAGACGTACAGGATACCATTCCGATTGTCGAGGCACTGATCATCATCCATAATAAGGCTTGCTTTTTCATAATTAATTCGTTTAAAGGTTGTTTGGTATATCCTTACATACGAACAAAAGACCAGGATGGATTGCCCAACCTGGTCTTTTTTGAAAATTATTTATTTCCGGAAATGGATTTAGGGTCTGGACTTCCAGATCTTATCTGCAGCATCCAGGTATTCCGGCAATGCCGCCGAGCCATACCAGGGATAGATTTCCGGCTCCAGCAATCCGCTTCGTACCGCAGGGTCGGTTTGCAGTAAAGATTTTGCCTCTTCGAGCGTCTTTATATCATTCAGAATAAATATACCCCTGTAGTTATGATCATTCTTGCCCAAAGGCCCGGCTACAACGATCTTACGATCCTCCGCCAGGCGTTCAATATTAGCCAAATGTCCTTTAAAAATAGTGCCGACAGAATCCTTATTAGTCATCACAACCGGACCGGTTTTCAGGATCACCAGCCAGTAACTCTTCATGCCGTATTCATCCCCACCCAGTTTCCGGGTCAATGCTTCATCATATTTAGGATTGTCAATAGCCTGCGGGGTGGCAGCTGTTTCCGGAAGTACTCTATTCATAATCATCGTAAAGCTTTTAAGTCCGCCATCCGTTACTTTGACCTTCAGCTCATTGGGGCCGATGCGCCGGTACATGATCTGCTTCGGAAAATCATGTGCTTTGTTTTCAAATATAAATACACTATCAGCGCGCACCAGTTTAAAGTCGACCGGCTTACCCTTGTTCTGCCCCGGTACTGTTGCTGTATATACAATATCCTTTCCTTTATAAGCAATGGACAGATATTCCGTGGTTTTGTGTGCATCATTTTTGCGCACTTCATACCCTTCTCCTTTTAATACATCAGGACTTTCTAATACCCAGTTTTCAAAAGTATTCCTCCCCTCTACCTTCCAGGTACCCGCCAGGAAACCAGGGAATTGATCCTGCGCAAAAGCAGTTCCTGCACACAACAGAAAGATATACGTAAAGATTGATTTCATATACACATTTTAAAGCTAAAGTACATCAATAAAAAATGCTGTACAAACCGGTCCGGGACCTTTAGCCCTCCTGCATTTCAGCATCCGAAACTCAGTGCCTCAAATTGTTTATTAACAATAGTTAACGCCGGATATTTAAAGAAACACATTGATACACAAGCCTTAATATTGCCGTACCTTTGTAGTACTGTTCCAAATCACCAAGACTATGACCTCCACGCATACACTGATCCGCTATTTCCAGAATATAGTTTCCCTGTCTGAAGAAGAATCAAAGGCTATTGCAGACAGCATGGAGGTGCGTAAATATCCCAAAGGAACGGTATTGCTCAAAGAAGGTCAGATCTCAAGGGAATGTTATTTTGTGCTCAAAGGATGTGTGCGCTCCTATATACTACATGAGGGCACAGAAAAAATAGACAATTTTTTTATTGAAGAAGACTGGATCGTTGCACTGGACAGCTTCCTGTACCAGAAACCATCACTGCATTATATTGTCTGTTGCGAGGATACGGAACTGGTTGTAGGCACAGCTTCCAAAGAACAGGATTTGTACGAAGCCCACCCGCGTTTTGAAAGTATAGCCCGCAAGATAATGGAACAGTCTTTTGCACAGATGCAAACCGATATGCGCAAATTCTACATGGAAACACCTGAAATGCGCTACAAAAAGCTGATCCGGGAACGCCCGTCCCTGATACAAAGGGTTCCTCAATACCAGATTGCCAGTTATATAGGCGTACAACCCGAAACACTGAGCCGGATGAGAGCCCGTATGGCACGCAACCGTACCTTATAACCTGTTCCATCCCCAGCCGATCAGGCGTATACCCAATGCCAGTTCAAACAGTCCTCCGGGAATGGATGCATATATGCCCCAGGATACCCCACACAGTTCAGCAATAGCTCCGGCAGCAAGCAAGCCATATCCGGCAAGCCCCCACACAGACCAGGACAGGGGCAGTAAACGATGGCGGTACAATAAGCCACAGAAAGCCATACTCCCCATTCCCAATAGCAACATTGCTGCCTGGTAACAATCTTTATGAAATGATACCGCAACGTCCTGTAACAAGCCGGCCGGCGATGTCATTGTATGTGTACTTGCCCTCAGAGCAAACATACCCAACAGCAACAAAACAGCTTCCATTACCCTTGCCGCAAGGTATGCAGCAGCAACCGCTTTACTATACTGCTGTAGCAAGGGATAAAGGATTGCCGCAATAGCGACTACAGTTACTGCATTCAGCACCCACAACAGCGTACCTGCCGCAATTAAAACAGGATCGGCCACTGTAGCGGTCTTCAGCGATGATTCAAATAAAGCATTTCCTAGTCCGTAAGCCAGTAAAGGCAGCAGGAACAAACAACCGGTAATACGCTCCTGTATAGCAACACGATTCATAAGCAATTATATTTTTAAGCAAATCAAGGACGAGTACCGCAGGAATCGATTGATTCCGGTCAAGAAATAGGCATTTCATTAATTTTTTATGCATATTGCAGACAGATTACAAACACTCATCAACATGAAATACATTCTATCAATGCTATTACTAGCCTCGCTGGCTAGTTGCGAGCTAACAACAAGTCGTACGGTAACACCGGAGTATATCGACGCAAAAAAGATGGAAGCAGAATTAACAGCATTAGTTAAAGAAGCAGAAGACATCAGCATCTCGGGAAAATCAATTACAGTAGACGGAAAGCAAAAAACACAGCTGGAGGTTATCATAACCAACAGTCCGACTATTCCCAAGGCGGCTGTGAAACAACAGGAACTGGCAAGAGCCATTGCCAAAAGCCTGAAGAGTAATCTTAAAAACCAGCATGCTTACCAAACATTCGACATACAATTTGTGTATGAGGAGCATGCAACGTTCTCCGCAAAAACAGAAACAATAGAAACGATATTCGAAAATAAAGATCTTTAAATATGCAATACACAGCAGAAGCAACCCAGGAGCAAAACATTATTCCGGAATACAAGCCGTTTAAACTTTATAAAACAGGAGCAATAGGCGCCGTTGCATTCTTCGGAGGCATTATGGCCGGGGCTATACTTCTTTCTGAAAACTTCAAAATACTGGGTCAGAAGCAGCAAGCCCGCAATACCTTGCTCCTTTCGGCGATTGCAACTTTCACATTCGGCGTACTGATGGCCTTTATTCCTGCCATGGAAAATATGCCCAGGCTGGTTATTCCACTCCTTTCCGGCATTGCATTTCAGCTACTCACCAATCGTTTTCAAAAAAATAAAATAGAAGAACATATTGAGCACGGCGGACAGACTTTTTCTTTCTGGAGAGTATTAGGTATGATATTACTGGGCACCGTATGTACCGCTATACTTATTGCTATACCGATCTTCATCTCCATGCTCATACTTGAATAATTATTTGCTTTAAAACTGATGCTTATGAATGCAATTGTCGAAACCCAAATGATGATTCGCAGACCAGTAGCCGAAGTGTTCCGGGCATTTATTGATCCTGCTATTACTACTAAATTCTGGTTTACAAAGTCGAGCGGACCACTCAAAACCGGAAAGACCATCACCTGGGAATGGGAGATGTACGGCGTTTCTGCCGGGGTACAGGTACTGGATATTGTACCCGATCAGATCATTGCTACGGAATGGGGCGACCCTGCCACAAAGGTTGATTATATCTTTACAGCACTAAGCCCGGACCAGACTTATGTTGTCATCAAGAATTATGGATTTGACCTGAGCGATGATGCATTACTGCGCACCGTAATGGACAGCACCGGCGGCTTCACAACCGTACTGAACGGCATGAAGGCTTACCTGGAACATGGCATCCAGCTGAATCTGATTGCAGATAAATTTCCGGGCAATATACCCTCCTGAATAAGCATTTTACATAAAACGATGGTCCATTGACAATAAGCCCCTTCAGAAAAACATCAGCTGCACTCTATACAGCCCTGGAAGCCGAAGCAAGGAACGGCTTACGATCGGGTATGGCAGCGGCAAAATGACTGGTAAAGGCGGTAAATTGTATATTTGTATCCATCATCAATACCGCACATCATGAATCCGGATATAAAAGCCTACAATAATGCACTGAGCAGCGAGGACGCAGCTATCGGTAACCTGCTCGCACAGGAAATAGACAAGCATTTACCCGAAGCGGAAAATAAAATATGGCATGCCCATCCGGTATGGTTCCTGGATGGCAATCCTGTAGCGGGTTACAGCAAATTGAAAAACTGTATGCGCCTGCTCTTCTGGAGCGGTCAATCATTTGAGGAACCGGCCCTGCACAATGAAGGCACCTTTAAAGCAGCAGAGATGCGCTATACAGATGTTACACAGATAAATACCGATGACCTGAAACGATGGCTGGAAAAAGCCCGTGACATACAGTGGGATTATAAAAACCTGATCAAACGCAAAGGAAAACTGGAGCGTTTGAAGTAAACGAAGCAAAAATATTTAACCGGGTATGTGTTTGATACACATGCCCGGTTTTATTTAAGTACCAAGCCTGTATATTGTACAGCCCGGTAACCCTACCGGGCTTTTTCATGTCCTGTACATTCCATAAACATACTCCTCTTTCACTTCAATTCCATGGGGAATAATCGTCAACCTTTTCGGGGAAAATCACCCGCACAGCAGCTCCGGGACCGCACTAGCTTTGTATCAGAAAAGACACAGAGTCATTAAGCCCTTTCTTAAATGAGATTCAGATGAGGTTCCGAGCGCACAATAATATCCGTTTTCTGCCCAGTGGCAGCGCATCATATGCTGTTCGATGGGCATTGCTGGAACAGGCCCGATCAAGCATACACCTGGTAACCTTCTCTTTTATGAAAGACGAGACGACCAAAAAGCTCTTTGCACTGCTGAAACAGAAAGCACAGGCGGGTGTTAAAGTGCGCATCATTTATGACGAGATCGTAAACCGCACCACCTTTATCATTCCGCTGATCAAAGAGCTGCATCAGTATGGTATTGAGACCTACGGGTATAATTCGCTTAAGGATAACTGGAATATTGATTTCAAAAAAGGGCGGCCGTTCAAACAACTGATGCTGAATGTAAAACTGAAACTGAAACAGCATTTCCATGAAAAGTACTTTATCGTAGACAATAAACACCTCGTGATCGGGGGTATCAACTGGGGTGATAAGTATGCCTATGGCGGCATTCAGCCCAAAGCCTGGAGAGATACGGATGTATATATTACCGGAGAAGTGGTACAGGATGTACAGGACCAGTTCCTCAGCGATTTTGAAATGCAGAAAACCTGGCAGATTCTGAAACACACTAAGATCCAGTATGCAGCATTTGCTCATCAGTACCAGACTATATATAAGGACATTGCATTACGGCGTCATCAGTACCCCGAATGTTTTGACCCAATACCCTTGCTGCACCCGGAACAGCGCAGCATTCCGATAGCCTACATGGCGCACAAACCTTACGATGAAAATGAACTAAAATTGACCAATTACCTGCTGGAAAAAATTAAAGCTGCACAAAAAAGAATTTACTGGGGTTGCCACGGCATAAGACCACCACGCATTTTCGCTGAATATTTTAAAGACGCAGTGGACAGAGGGGTAGAGATTAAATTGATTACTAACTCTAAAAAATCGTCCCGGACCCTGATGGTCAATGGGCTTATGGGCTGGATGTACTGGGAGTGTACCAAGCATTATAAAGACCTGCTCGAGCATGGCATTGAGATTTATGAATGGCAGAAGCCCGGTGCCTTCCACTCCAAAAACCTCATCATCGATGATGATTTTGTATCCATTGGTTCGTTCAATATTGCCAATGGCTCCTCCTTTCATCATTCAGAAAGTAATATAGTGATACAGGATCAGGCTTTCTGCCAGGAAGTATATGAGCAGTTCCTGACCGACCTTAAAGATTGTAAACAAATAGACCCGAATACGTTTAAATACCCTAAAGTAAATGCCTTTGACCGCATCCTTCATGAGCGCAATAAAATGATCCGTCCCGACCTGCTTACACCCTCTATCCGACAGGACCTGGCCGAAGGAAAATTCAAAGACTTCCCGCTATATGAATTTATCGACATCAGTTAATCCCAAAAATCCAAAATCATGTTTTCCTCCATACGCAACGGTTTCCTGAAATTTTTCGGCGATATAAAGGTGTTTAAGTTCCCGTTTTTCATGCTCTATGATCCGGGCAGTTATAAAGTAAAAGGCCATGAGATCCGCAAAGTGATCGATAGCCTGCAGCCCGGCGACATTATGATACGCGGTTACAGCAATTACCTAGACGGCTTTTTCATTCCCGGATTTTTCAGTCATGCAGGCTTATACCTGGGAGAAACCTCTAAGAAAGATCTGCTGCTACCCGAAGTACTGGAAAGTAAATTCTATGAAGGCCGGCAGGTGGTGATCCACTCTATGGCCGAAGGGGTATTTATGGAAGATGCCATCACCTTTTGCAAATGCGATTACCTGGTCATTCTCCGGCGCAGTGCAGATACAGAGCCTAATACAGACTTTGCAGCTGATTTCAAAAACATATACCAGAAAGCGCTGAAAAACCTGGGCAAGGGCTACGATTTCAAATTCGACTTTTCCAATATCGGCAACCTCTCCTGTACGGAACTGGTCTATGTCTGCAATGACGATTTCCTCTCCCGCTACCAGGTAAGCCTGAAACAACGCCGTGTCCTATTCCGAAAGCGCAACCTTCTGATCCCGGACGATTTTATCACTAAAGCATTTCAGATTGTTTTCGCTTCGCAATCTATAGGCACAGAAAGAATTCAACAAATAATCAACAAAAACACTCCATAAAATGGCTAAAAAAATCACCAACCGAAGTATCAATCCCGCCAAAGGCCTGGATGCTACTGCCGGTACAGACCAAGACCGCCCTGTAAAAGCACCTTATGCCGAAACATTATCTAAACTCGCACCCCATATCAAAATGCATATGGAAGAGTTGTTCAGCAACGAGGAGCAAATCCTCAAACAACTGAGAGATCCTAAGCAGATGAATCTGCTGCTGAAAGATCCGGTTCAGTTTTTCGGCAAATCAAAAATTGAGATCAGCCCTCTGCTCAAAAAAAGAATGGCAGCCTTCAACCTTGAAGAGCAATTTGCCGCACAGGGCTTTGTTCTGCCCAATGGACAGATCATGAATCCCAATATTAAAATAACCATTAAAACAAAATAATCATGGCAGGCACACAAACTCACGGCTTCGATATGGTTATCGAGATCAGTACGCTAACCATACAAAATTTACTGTCAGCAACCTTCGATAACGATGGTTTATTAGGCAGTCTGCTTCCCGGCACCATCGGGAGCCTGGACGGATTCGGACTATCTGTTGACTTCAACCGCCCTTCCGGCATTCCGGCCAGTGCGGCAAATCCGGTTCGCCTTTTATTTAATTTAAACTTCAGCAGTGGCAACTCCGGCACACTGGAAGTTGTGGTCGGCATGGACGTAGATCGTACTGACAGCGATTTTGACAAAGTCATTCTCGATTTCATCAATAAAATATATCGCTGCACCCTGAGTGTTTCAGGAATACCGACTGCGATCACTAATGTTGCCGCAACATTTATCCAGGATAAGCTGAACAATAATAACATTCCGCTGATCCCTATACCGGTCAACAGAACGAGTACCAGCACCACTTCTATTACCAGAGCAGATGTCAAAGTAATCGATGACAGCACTGCGACTAATAATGATGCTATCGGTATTATGCTGACCTATGGCGGCGGTGCAGCAGGCAATATGAATGATTTTACCTCGGCATTCGCCCGCGAGGGTGCCGGTGCTGCTGTAGCCATTAATTTCGACTGGATCTGCAGGAACATTAGTCCACGCATAGAAAGTGGCATTGGTCTTCCAGCAGGCTCTTTCTCCGGTTGTACCTTCAATGGCGACTTCGAAATCCGCGAGGGCGTAAGGCTTACCAATCTGTCGGTAAGGCCGGCAGACGATCATATCGTACTCACCGGACGCGTCGCTAAAAGTGGCTTCTGTTATGAGGCCAGCGGTTCGTTCACAGCAAGAATACGGGTAGCTATCGTGGGTGGAGAGCTGCGGGTCAGCTTTGAAACCGACAACCCGGATATAGATCTTGACATCCCATGGTATTGCTGGATTGGTGCTGCTGTACTCGGTGCTTTGCTGGGCGGGGTAATATTCGGTGTGACCGGAACCATCGTCGGCGCGATCATCGTACCATTGCTGCTGTGGATCGCACAATCTGTAATTGAGTCTACCATTGAAAACATTACCGGGCAGGTAACGGATTCGATCAATGGCATTGATGACATCAGTATACAGCTGGTGGGCATTGATACCATACTGGACCAGGCCTTTATTGATGACCTTACCGTCACTTACGATATGTCGCCCAGAGAGTACTGGCCCGTTAAATCGGAAGGTGTACTGACGGTACGCAGCGGTCAATATTTTGACCTGGACAACGGTATTATCAAAAATGAACAGTTCGGCGGCGCAGATCTGCGCCTGGAGGGCTGGGAACAAGGCCGCAACCTGAAGGTGTTGTGCGGCAGTGCTATTGCCCCGCTGGCCAATGGCAAGCCATTCTCCTCCATGAGGCACTTTGACCTGCTGATGCTCAGCTATGGCATAACCGGCAATCTGCCCCTGCCCTATTTTGCCAATTATATACCCATCCCGTTCATCTCAGATCAGTATTTTGAAACGGGACGCCTTACCGCCATTAAAACATCTGATAATGCTTACGGCATCTTCGCAGTAGTCAATGTGACAAGAGATGAGTTTATCATACGATATAAAACTTATAAATCGGATATTTATACGATCGACTTCAGCGGCAACTTCAGTTGCAAACCATTCCGTTTCTTTGATGAACATATTAAGCTGGAAGAGGCCACTTATATAGATGCCCGTAACATCAACAACAAAATGCAGGAACGATTGACTGCTCTTGCAACACAATCACAAAAAAGCGTTGCTCATGTAATGCGCTCCGCAGTACCGGCGGCAGCATCGGTAAACAAAATGGAACGCCTGCCGGTAATGGTAGATGATAATATCCTGAAAGCGCAGATCATGCAGGTAAATAAACCTGCCGGTAACTGGATCGGACGTTATATTACGGTGCGGGATAAAAAGACGGCCAACTTTACCGCCAGGATAAACGGCAACCTGCAGGTAACAACCTATACCTGGGTGGTTGATGGGCATGCGCTTGGGCAGCAGGCCAGTGGTGTAGTTAAAGTCAAAAACGAAGATTTTGAATATACAACCAATGGCAAAACCCTGACCCTGGGCTCTAAATCAGCTGCAGAACTGGATGTTCCGATCAAATTGATGGTGACTTTTGACAATGGCATTGCAGACTCGATCATTAAATGTATACCGTACAAAAACACCTGTGTCAGAACCCAGAGAATAGTTCCTTCTATAGGTGAGTACCTGGCCAAATTCGACAAAGAGTATGGAATTGTGAGGATCTAAAAGGATATTATTCCTATATACAGCAACAGCCCGGTAAGATTACCGGGCTGTTTTTACACTAAAATAATACCAAACTTATGGCATCAACACTTGGTCAATCACATGGATTACCCCATTAGACTGATTTACATCGGCAATAGTTACTTTCGCATCGTTGCCTTTATGGTCTCTAACATACAAGTCTTTTCCTTTAGTCCAGAAAGTCAGTTCCTCTCCCTGTACTGTTTTCATGCTCGCTTTACCACCACCTTTCTTTACCGCATCCCAGATCATTTTTGCATTGAAACGACCAGGCAATACATGGTAAGTTAGAATGGTTGTAAGCTGAGCTTTATTTTCTGGTTTCACCAGCGTTTCTACTGTACCTTTAGGCAGTTTGTCAAATGCTGCATTGGTTGGTGCCAGTACGGTAAATGGTCCTGCAGATGATAAAGTTTCTACCAGTCCGGCAGCTTTTACTGCTGCAACCAGTGTTGTATGGTCTTTAGAATTAACAGCATTCTCTACAATATTTTTAGAAGGGTACATTGGTGCGCCTCCTACCATTACGGTTTTTTCTTTAGCCATTTTCTGTGCCTGTACAGCTGTACCGAATGTGCAGCTCATCGCCAGCATACCTAATGCAATAATTTTTGTGCTTGTTTTCATGTTTTTACATTTAATGAGATGAATGTTATTATTTGATTGTTTGATGTTATCTACGAGAAAGAGAAAGACCCGGTTTTTATTTGCAAAAAATTATTTCTGATCCGGTTCAAATTCCAGGCTTACCGAGTTCATACAAAACCGTTTGCCTGTAGGTGCAGGACCATCATCAAATACATGGCCCAGGTGTGCATCGCAACGGCCACAGAGTACTTCTGTACGGGTCATGTTATAAGAATAGTCGTCCTTATACTGTACGCTGTTGGGGCGTAGTGTTTCAAAGAAAGAAGGCCAGCCGCAGGTAGTCGAAAATTTTGAGGTAGAGCGGAACAATGGATTACCGCAAGCGGCACAGTAATACGTGCCTTTCACATCAAACTCGTAATACTTCCCTGTAAAGGCCATTTCAGTCTCTCCCTCCCGGGACACGGCATATAACTCCGGACTCAATACTTTTTTCCACTCTGCATTGCTCACCTTTAAGTGTGTGGTATCGGTACGGGAATAATACGGATTATGCAGCGGGGTATTCTGTGCCGTACTGTTACAGGCATACAGGCCCGTAAGGCCGGCTATCAGCGTCATACAGATTATTTTAGCGATTTGTTTTTTCATTGCTGATGTAATTTATTTGTGTTCATCTACGAAAAGATTTTGCCAATGGTTTCAAAAAAACTTTGTCAGTCTGTTAATTTTTATATTTTTGCCATACACACCGAACCAGGCGCTATTGAATCCGACCGTTAAACTCTCCGAAGAAGAACTGATCTCTTTATTGAAAAATAAAGATGAGCAGGCGTTTAATTATCTGTACGATAATTATTCGGGAGCAATCTATGGCCTTATTTTAAAAGTAGTGTTCGCTTCTGAATATGCCGAAGAGGTCATACAGGACGTGTTTCTGAAAATCTGGAAGAATATAGACCAGTATGATGCATCCAAGGGTCGCCTGTATACCTGGATGATCAACATTGCCCGGAATACGGCACTGGACTTTCTGAAGTCAAAAGGCTATCAGAATGAACAGAAAAACCAATCTCTCCACAATTTCGTACATAAGGATGATCCACCCATACTAGCCGGTCAGGTAGATGAAACGGGGATCAAACGAAGTGACCAGATCGGCATGAAAAATATTATATACAGCATGAAGAAAGAGTGGCAGGAGTTGATAGAGCTGGCATACTTCCAGGGATACACCCAGACAGAAATTGCAGAGAAGCTCAACATCCCGATTGGTACCGTGAAAACCCGAACGCGGAACGCATTAACTGAATTAAGAAAATTATTAAAAGACTACGAGTAAATTGGATATCCAGGCTTACATATCATCAGGTATTATAGAGGCATATGTCATGGGACTCGCTACAGAAGAAGAAATTCAGATTCTGCAGTGTGTACAGAAGCATAATGCTGAAGTAAGACAGGCTGTACTCGATGCGCAGTTAAGCCTTGAGGGGCTGGCTACGCAAGAGGCTGTGCCTCCGCCTGCGTACCTGAAAGCAGCAATCTGGTCCAAAATACAGGCAGAAGAAGCATCTTCTTCAAAAGAAGAAAGCATCGCTTCTGCCCCGGCAAGTCCTGGTAATACCACTGCATTCATACCAGCTACTCCGCAAGTAGCAACTGGAGGAGCGAAACAGAATATCTTCCGTACTCTTGCGATGGCTGCATCGCTGCTGTTACTGGTAAGTATTGCAGGCCTTGCATATCTGGTCCGCGAGCAGAACAGTATGAAAACGCAGCTGGCAGCTGTACAGCAAAAGCAACAGTATACTGCACTTGCCTATAATCAACTGCAACGGAAATGGGACATGAGCAGCAATCCGGAAATGAAAACGGTAATGCTGAAAGGCGTGGAAAAACACCCGGGTATGAAAGCTATGGTTTATGTAGACAATAAAACTAAGCAGACGTACCTGAGTCTTGAGAACCTGCCAAAAGCACCGGAAAACATGCAATACCAGTTGTGGGCCATTGTAGACGGTAAACCGGTAGATGCCGGTATGTATGACCAGCAATCTGGCGACATGGTGCAGAAAATGTATGTTATCGAGCATGCGCAGGCATTTGCCATTACTCTGGAACATGCTGGGGGCAGCCCTACTCCGACTATGGAGAATATGTATGTAATGGGCGAAATCTAACACAATATTTGATTTTATTTAAACAATACCCGGCCTTTGCGCCGGGTATTGTCGTATGAGCGCTTTGGGCAATAGCCATATGCAAAATGCAACCGGGTTGCAGGGCAGATCATGTATCTTTGTATACACAGTAAAAGCTAAGTTTATGAACGCCGGACAGAATGATGAACGTAACGTGCAGATCCTGCTGAACAAAGAGATTCAGCCTACAGCCATGCGCCTGCTTACCCTGGAATATTTGCTGGAGCAGCAGGCTGCGGTATCGCTTGCTGATATTGAAATGCACTTTCACAAAGCAGACCGCATAACCCTGTACCGCACCCTGAAAACATTTGAACAGAAAGGAGTGATCCATAGCATACAGGAACAACAGGTAACCAAATACCTGCTTTGCGATGAGTCTTGCGCCACCGGTATACATCATGATGATCACCTGCATTTTTTCTGTACCAAATGCAGAAACACTACCTGCCTGCACCAGGTAGACCTTTCTGTAATGGCACTCCCACCGGGCTTTTCTGTGGTACAATGGCGCTTCTCCGCTTCCGGCATCTGTGACCGTTGCGCCGGAACAATGCAATAATATTGCACACCCTGATGAGTACCTTTGTACAGAACAACAATAAAGAACAAGCATTATGACCCAACATAGCGAACCATCATGCAATTGCCACGATGATACTCCGGTCCTGAATACCCACGAAGGACATGATCATGACCATAGTAACAGCACACAAACCTTCCGCTTCTTTCTTCCGGCAATCTTATCATTCATCATACTGTGCCTTGGCATTGTAATGGATAACTGGTGGCCACAGGCATGGTTCTTCGGACCGGTAAGACTGCTGTGGTATATTGCAGCGTATATTCCAGTGGGCATTCCGGTGCTGCGAGATGCTTTAAAAAGCATTCGTAAAGGAGATGTGTTCTCAGAGTTTTTGCTGATGGCCATAGCCACCATAGGGGCATTCAGCATTGGTGAATACCCGGAGGGCGTTGCAGTGATGCTGTTTTACTCAATAGGAGAAGTATTTCAGGGCATGGCCGTACGCCGTGCTAAAGCCAATATCAAATCACTGCTGGATCAGCGACCAGATGAAGTAACTATTGTGGTGAATAATGAATACAGTACCATCAAAGCAAACCAGGCACAGATCGACCAGGTGATCCGTTTAAAGCCCGGAGAGCAGCTGGCGCTAGATGGCATACTCTTGTCCGACACGGCATCCTTTAATACTGCTGCACTGACCGGAGAGAGCAAACCAGATACCAAAACTAAAGGGGAGACAGTACTGGCCGGGATGATCAATCTCACCAGTGTATCGCTAGTGCGCATTACAACTGACTATGCCGACAGTAAACTCAGCAAAATACTGGAACTGGTACAGAACGCAACGGCACAGAAAGCACCGACAGAGTTATTCATCCGCAAATTTGCCCGCGTATATACACCCATCGTAGTGTTGCTGGCGGCACTAATATGTTTGTTGCCCATGCTGTTTATGGAGCACTACAATTTCCAGCAGTGGCTATACCGTGCGCTGGTGTTCCTGGTGATCTCCTGTCCCTGTGCGCTGGTCATTTCTATTCCGCTTGGCTATTTCGGGGGCATCGGTGCGGCCAGTAAGCGCGGCATACTCTTCAAGGGCAGTAACTTCCTGGACCTCATGGCCAATATTGACCATGTGGTGATGGACAAAACCGGCACACTTACCGAAGGTGGCTTTGAAGTGCAGGATGTCGTATTTGCTCCCGGTACTGATACAACCCGCATATTGCAACTGATCAATGCCCTGGAACAGAACAGTACACATCCGGTTGCAACGGCCATTCACCAGTATGTAGGGAACAACTCAGCAAATATCAACCTAAACGATATTATGGAAATACCCGGAAAGGGATTAAGTGCCTTACACGATGGTAAAGCCTTACTGGTAGGCAATTTCAAACTACTCGACCATTTTAACATCCGCTACGACACAGACATCTCTGCTATTGTATATACGACTATTGCGGTAGCCTATGAGGATAAGTATATCGGCTACCTGACGATTGCCGATAAAATCAAAGAAGATGCGGCAAAGGCCATCCGGCAACTGCATCAGCTGGGTGTACAGACCACTATGCTCAGCGGAGATAAAAGTACCGTGGTGCAGTATGTAGCCCAAACGCTTAATATTGAGCATGCTTACGGAGACTTACTTCCTGAAGACAAGGTGAATAAGGTAAAAGCGTTAAAGACACCACAGAAGCGTATTGCCTTTGTGGGTGACGGGGTAAATGATGCACCAGTAGTTGCTTTAAGTGATGTGGGTATTGCTATGGGTGGATTGGGCAGCGATGCGACTATTGAAACGGCAGATGTGGTGATCCAGGACGATCAACCATCCAAAATACCAATGGCCATACGCATCGGGAAAGCTACCAGAAAGATTGTGTGGCAGAATATAGGTCTTGCATTCGGGGTAAAAGCTGTTGTGCTGATCCTGGGTGCCGGCGGCCTGGCTACGATGTGGGAGGCGGTATTTGCCGATGTGGGTGTGGCCCTGCTGGCCATTGTAAATGCCATACGTATACAGCATAAGCAGTTTTAGCGATCTTATATCCTCGAAGGAAAATATTAATTTTGCAAAGAACCATAGGATAGTTTTAGGGATATGAGTACAGAAAGACCAGGCTTCCGCCAGGAGCTGCGCAAAGAGATCAGGGCATTCTTCCATTTGAACAAGAGTAATCGTGTCTGGCACATTCCGGTACTGGCGGCCCTATCGGTAGGTATACCCCTGATCATTGGCTTGTGTACCGGTAACCTGAAGAACAGCCTGGTGTCCAGTATGGGTGGATTGGTGATCCTGTACTATGCTCCTTCCCTGCCCCTGGCCAATCGCATGATTACCCTGCTGACCTGTGCATTCGGCTTTATGCTCTCCTATACTATTGGTTTATTTTTCAGTTTCAATCCTTATGTTTCGGCGGTGGTATTTGGCCTCTGGGCGATGGCTGCACACTGGATTGTGTCCTTCTTTAAAACGAAACCTCCCGGAAATTTTTTCTTTATTATGATGGCCTCAATGGCCAGCTGCCAGCCTTTTGACCTTTCGCTAATACCGCAGAAAATAGGCTTGCTGGGCCTGGGCTCTATGCTGGCCTGCCTGCTGGGTCTGACATATGGCCTGCTGATGCTGCGCAAACAGGCTCCGGCATCAGCACAAAATATATCCGTTACGATAAGAAACAATCAATATACTTCCCTTGTAGAATCCGGCATTATGGGCCTGTTCATGTTCGCAGCACTGCTGACGGGCCATTTACTCGCCTTTAAAAATCCGTACTGGATACCTATTTCCTGCCTGGCAGTGATGCAGGGTGTATCTCGCGTACACATCTGGCGCCGTGCAGTACATCGCGTTATCGGTACATTGGTAGGACTGGGTTTATGCTGGCTGGCACTGTCGATCAGCAAAACTCCGCTCAGTATCTGCATCAGCATTATTGTACTGCAATTTGTAGTAGAACTGTTGATCGGCCGCCATTATGCACTGGCGGTAATCTTTATTACCCCTATGACGATCTTACTGGCAGAGGCCGCCAATCCATTGGTACAGGATCCCAATCACCTGCTGAGTGCGCGCATTACTGATATACTGGTCGGTAGCCTTATCGGTGCTATTGGTGGCTGGTTTATCTATCATGAAAAAATACGCCAGGGAGCCGTACGCCAGATTCGCAAGACAAGGATATTTATCCATAGAAGACAGGTATAGTCCCCGCAAATCCACTATCCTCAAGCATTCCAGGCTATAGAAAAATCATTAACAAAACGATTACACCATTTTCGTGTTAATGATTTTTTTGTTTGTTCAAAACACATATATCTTTGTGGTACAAATCACAACACGGTGAACACACTCAAGCCCATTCTGTTTATTACGGCTTTCATACTGCACAAGTTTAACACCTCTCCTCCGAAAGTGTAAACATCCCTTTATTCAATATTTATGGAGTACGAATAGCCATTCTTGTGTCTATTTCACGCTCCTGCCCTGAAGCATATGCTTCGGGAATGACCTTTTATTTTCCATACTAAAAACAATCATAATTATGTTTTCATTTTTACTTGCGCATAAAGCGCTGAGCATTATTCTCATTTTACTTCTGATCTGTGCAGTGTTGCACAAATTTATTTTACGCGTCCTGCTGGGCATGGTCATAGTGCCCGAGAACAGGATCGGTATGGTCACTAAAAAATTCGTGCTCTTCGGTGCATCCAAATCACTACCCGATGGCCGCATAATTGCCACGAAAGGCGAGGCGGGCTTCCAGGCCAAAACACTTGCTCCCGGCCTGTATTGGGGCATGTGGATATGGCAGTACAGTATAAATATGCAACCTTTTATCGTGATACCCGAAGGTAAGATCGGGCTGGTATTGTCTAAAGATGGTGCAGAAATCCCTACAGGACGCATCCTGGCCCGTAAGATCCCCTGCGATAATTTCCAGGATGCGGAGAAGTTCCTGCAGAATGGCGGACAGCGTGGCCGTCAGACTGAATTTATCACTGCCGGTTCATACCGTATCAATACTTATCTTTTTGAAATCACGGTTACTGATCAGATTGCCATCAGCGAAAACCGTGTAGGGATCATTACCACATTGGACGGTGATCCGCTGCCTTCGGGACAGATCGCCGGACGGCATGTAGACGGCCACAATAACTTTCAGGATATAGACACCTTCCTGGGTCAGGGTGGTAACCGTGGTCTGCAGCCGCAGGTCATTCTTGCCGGTTCTTACTACATCAACCCATGGGCGGTACAGATCGAAGAAAGGGTGATGACAGAAGTACCCATCGGCCATGTAGGTGTCGTGATCAGCTATATAGGTGAGGATGGCAAGGATGTAACCGGTGAGCATTTCAGACATGGCAATATTGTGCAGAAAGGATTCCGTGGCGTGTGGCTTGAACCACTGGGTCCGGGTAAGTACCCGATCAATGTATATACGATGAAGGTAGAACTGGTACCAACAACCAACCTGGTACTGAACTGGGCCAATGCCCGCAGTGAGGCACATGCACTGGATAAAAACCTGTCTACGATTACCGTTCGTTCCAAAGACGGTTTCCCGTTCAACCTGGATGTGGCACAGATCATACACGTTCCGGCCAATGAGGCTCCAAAAGTAATTGCCCGTTTCGGTAGCATGAACAACCTGGTATCTCAGGTACTGGAACCGACCATTGGTAACTATTTCCGTAACTCGGCACAGGATAGTGATGTGATCAACTTCCTTACCTCCCGTAAAGAAAGACAGGATGCGGCTAAAAACCATATCAGACAGGTGCTGGATGAATATAACGTAAATGCAGTGGATACCCTGATCGGGGATATCGTACCTCCAGAGGCACTGATGAAAACCCTGACCGACCGTAAGATTGCGGAAGAGGAGCAAAAGACCTACCAGACACAGAGAATGGCACAGGAGCAACGCCAGGGGGTAGAAAAAGAAACAGCCATTGCAGATATGCAGAAAGAGATTGTAAAAGCACAGCAAAGTGTAGAAATCTCTCAACGTACTGCCGATGCAACCGTTAAGAAAGCGGAGGGTGATGCAACCAGTATGAAACTGCAGGTAGACGCGGAAGCACAGGCGACCAAAATGAGGGCGCAGGCTGAGGCAGAGGCCACTAAAGCCCGTGCTGGTGCACAGGCCGAAGCGACCAAACTGAATGCGAGTGCGGAAGCAGAACGTATTGCCAAAACCGGTAATGCAGAGGCAGAGAAAATTCTTGCGATTGGTAAATCAACTGCGGAGGCCTATGAACTGCAGGTTAAAGCGATGGGTGGCGATAACTTTACTCGTTATAAAATCACAGAAGAGATTGGTAAAAACCAGATCAAAGTGATTCCGGAAGTGCTGATCGGCGGTAACGGCGGCAATGATGGCCCTATGAGTGGTTTGCTGGGACTGAAGCTGATGGAGATGATGGACAGTGATCGCACGATCAATAAGCCTAAAGAAGATACTACCGTAAATCCATAAACAGGATACAAATCCCGTTTATACATATAAAGCGCTGCCTTTTCGGGCAGCGCTTTATTGATTTTATAGTACATTTGAGGGTACCTAATCTTGTTTCATGCAACCTGCGGCCTTACTGGATCTCCTTATTCAAAACGGCATTGCCATACAACAGCAAGTTTATGCCCGTAATGCCTATTTATGTCATGCGGGAACAATGGCTACTGATATATATTATATCGAAGAAGGATCAGTACAGGTTTATGTTACAGACCAGGATGAAGAGCAGATCATCCGCTTTGGATATGCAGGTAATATTATCGTAGCCCTGGACGCTTTCCTGACCGGGCAGCCGACCTCTTTTTATATGCAGGCAATCAAAAAAACGAAAGTGCATATCATCCGGAAGGAAGCGTTTATGCAATGGGTCTATTCGGATATTGCCTATACACAATTATGGGCCAGGCTGATGGAGGATCTGGTGGTACAGCAGATGGAACGGGAGATAGACCTGCTTACTACGGCGCCTAAAACCCGCTATAAAAGAGTACTGGCCCGCAGTCCACAGTTATTTCAACAAATCCCGAACAAATATATTGCCTCTTACCTGCGCATGAGCCCCGAAACCCTCTCCCGGCTTAAAAAGTCTTGATCTCAATCAATAATCATACGTAACAGGTTACTGATCTTTGCATAAAGAAACTATTTTATGAAGATACAGACACAATTACTGGTTGCAAATCTGAAACAGATCCTGGAGGAACAACAACAACAGGCGAGCTCGCTACTGGATTTACCGGAGTCGGTGCTGAACTGGCGTGCCACAGCAGAAAGCTGGAGTGTACTGGAATGCCTGCAACACCTGAACCTCTACGGGCATTTCTACATTCCGGAGATCGGCAATGCAATAGCTAAAAGCCGGCATGCGGCAACGGCAACATTCAATAGTGGATGGCTGGGCAATTATTTTGCCAACAGTATGCTGCCCAAAGCTAAGCTGAATAAGATGAAAACATTTACGGCTATGAATCCGATCCATAGCACATTAGACAAAACGGTTATTGAGGAATATATCCGTCAGCAGGAGCAATTAATGAACCTGCTGACCAAAGCGGAAAAGGTAGACCTTGCTAAAACAAAGACAGGTATCAGCATCAGCAAACTCATCAGGTTAAGACTGGGCGATACGTTCCGCTTCTTACTCAACCATGAGATACGCCATATGCAGCAGGCGATGCGCTGCCTGCAACAACAGCAGTAGGTTTACTGATCTTTTTTATAGATATGTTTTGTCTCCACGATGCGCTTACCGGTAAGCTTGCGTATTAGGTTGCGCAGCTTACGGTCCAGTGCCAGTAATATTTTCTTCACCGGCTCTTCGGGACGGCCGTAGAAACTGGTTACATGAAAATAATTGCCATCTTCCAGTGAATGCGGAGAAAAATAGTAATTGGATACACAGCAACGGCTGGCCTCAGCAGTTACCTTGCTTACCGAATGAATAGAGGTTTTGTTGGTGATCATGAGTGCCAGGCGATTAAATGCCGATACAATGGTACGCTGTTGCTGTTCTGTACCATGATCCCACAATTCGAGATTACCACCATTTTCCAGGCTCCAGTCCGGCGATACATAATACAACAGGTTCAGTACCCGGTACAGGCTGCGATCATTGTCATGTGAGTTATCCAGATGTGGATTCAGGAAATTCCCTTTGGTCATCAGACTAATGCCACCGGCATACAGGTGCTCATCGGGACGCATATCCGGGATGCCTGTTATGGCCTCCACAATACGCACTACCCGCTCGTCCTGGAAAGCATATATAATCTCTTCCAGTAATGGATTGTACAGGTTCATCTGTGCCGCCACCTTTTTATATTCTCTTATAGACCGATGCTCGCCCATCTGCTCCGGGGTTGGGAACGCCTTGTAAATCTGCAGGGCAATCTCTTCCGGCAGCACATTATCAATAGTACAGGAATGAATTTTATCTGTCGCTTTGAAATGTTGCTCCAACTGGTCCTTTTCCTGTTCTAAACGTTTCAGGATCATATCTGCAAGCTGCACTCGGGTGTATGGGCTGGTCATAAGATTTATTATCTGGTCATTATCTTGGCACTCAAAAGTACGTTTATTCCTTCAAATATATGGTCCGTTCTGATCGCCGGTTTTAGAAATATGACATTCAGTACAGGCACCAATCCGCAAAACGAAGCAGGCAGTTCCGTTTACTTATAATGTTTAAGGTTGCTCCTGGTTGCAAACTGTTCCAGGCCCTCAAAGACTTTATATTCCGCGGTACTATCTATATTAAAGTAATGCCTGTTTAAAAACGAATTAGGCAATACATTAAAACAGGCATGAAAGGAGTCTGCAATTGGTCTGATCTCAAAGTTTTTATCTACGATTTTAAAAGTAACCAGAGGGTCGTACTGCTTCACGCTAGACAAGAGCATACTTTCTGTCGGTGTACCCCAGGTCATTACAAAATCTTTATTCGCCGTCTTTTCATCTGCCACAATGAGTGCCTTATTGATGCCCTGCTCATGCAGTTTTGTGGTAACGGCATCCAGGTTTTCAAAACGGTGGTGATAAAACTGATAGGCATCGAAAATATAAAACAGCCTGACGGCTACAATTACAGCAAAGATGCCCAGCACCAGCTTCTTGCTCTTTAATACATCAAAAATCTGCATTACAAAAGGAGTAGCGAGGATAATGGCCAGAGGTGCCCATTCATTTTCATAATAGAAAAGCATATTGCGGTCGTAAGCATCGGGATAAACCACACAAACCAGCACGAAATAGGCGAGGCCAAACAGCAGTACCAGGCCCAGTTGCATAAACTTCTTGTCTTTAATAAGCAATACGAACCCTACTAATAAAATGGGAATGATGACCCAGTAATTATGCAGGAGCAATTTGGCAAATGTGATGGCATGCCCGGATGTAAAGGCATTGACTACACTGCTCACACTCATATCATGAACATGAGACAACTTCATGGAATCATACCATCCGGAATTGCTGATCTTGTATCGCATAAATCCCAGGCCCAGCAACACTACAGAATAAATCCAGAATTTCTTGTCTTTCCATAATGCCTTTAAAGGACTATTATCAAGATTAAGGTATAACCATAAAAATGCAAATGGAAACAACATGATCATATGGCATACCAATCCTAGAAAGGCAAAACTGCATAACAGCACATGACTAAACCAGCGATTCGGCTTCTGCTGATTGAAATACAGGGCAAAAAACAGGAACATCCAGGTAATACCCTGAAAGATCTCTCCTACCGTACAGAAATAACCATCGCTGATAAACAAAATCAGGTACAGACATAGTAAAATCGCAAATTGCTTTTGCTTCCATCGCAGCCCAATGATGAGGACCGCTGCAATATAAAACAGGTAAAATCCTACTGAAAAAATCATCAGTATAGATTTTAGTGACATGCCCAGATAACTTGCACCCAAAACACCTATCTGTGTAATAAAGGCACCTAATCTGAACTCTGTAAAAAAGAAAGTCTTTTTGCTCAGTATATTCAACATAAAGAAACTGGAATCAACAAACATTGTTCTCTCCTTATATGCCACAAGCGACAACAGTGTTAACAGCAGCAGAGAGATCAAAGAAATATTGTAGGCTATACCTATATTCTTGAGTTTATCATTCATTCCACGAAAATATTAAGGAGTTGCGATAAAAGCAGGATAATTAATGGGATTTATTTCAATATCATTATCACAGCCGGAAAATGCCCCTAAGAAGTATTCATGCTCATTGTATCCATCATACCACGAGTACATAAAGCCCTATTACACATTAAATATATTTACAAAGTGTAATGCTATAACATTGATTCTAAAGCAATTTATACAAGTGTCCTGTTATGGAACTATGGAATAATTGTTAAGAGTATATATAAATTTTATAATGGTCGATTATAGTCGTACCTTTGCGACCTCAAAATTTTCACAAACAAAATGATTAATGTAAATAACCTCTCCCTTCGTTATGGGAAACGTGTGCTATTCGAAGATGTAAACCTTAAGTTTACGGAAGGAAACTGCTATGGTATCATTGGTGCAAACGGAGCGGGCAAATCTACGTTCATAAAAATTTTGTCCGGAGAAATAGACCCAACAGGAGGAAAGGTAGATATCTCTAAAGGTATGCGTATGAGCGTACTGAAGCAGGATCACCACAAATATAATGAAACGCAGGTACTGGAAACCGTAATTATGGGTAATACAGAACTGTACAGTGTGATGAAGGAAAAGGATGCCATCTATGCTAAAGAAGACTTTACAGAAGAAGATGGTCTCCGTGCCGGCGAACTGGAAGGTATTTTTGCGGAAATGGACGGCTGGAATGCTGAAAGTGATGCCGCTACCCTGTTAAGTAACCTGGGTGTAAGCGAAAGCAAGCACTATGCTAATGTTCAGGACCTGGATGGTAATGAAAAAGTAAGGGTATTATTAGCACAGGCCCTGTTCGGTAACCCGGACATCCTGCTGCTCGATGAGCCTACGAATGACCTGGATCTGCAAACAATCGGCTGGCTGGAAAACTTCCTGGCTGATTATGACAAGATCGTACTGGTTGTATCGCATGACCGTCACTTCCTGGATACCGTATGTACACACGTTGCGGATATCGACTTCGGCAAGATCACTATCTTTACCGGTAACTACTCGTTCTGGTATGAATCAAGCCAGTTATTGTTAAAACAACGTACCGATCAGAATAAGAAAGCGGAAGATAAGATCGCTGAATTGAAAGAGTTCATTGCCCGTTTCTCGGCCAATGCCTCTAAATCTAAGCAAGCAACCAGCCGTAAGAAAGCCCTGGACAAGATCAAACTGGAAGACATGACGGCATCTACCCGTAAATATCCTGCTATCCTGTTCAACAACCAGGTGCGTGAAGCCGGTGATCAGATCCTGGAAGTAAAAGGTCTGAGCAAAACATTGAATGGTGAAGTGCTGTTCAAAGATGTGAGCTTCGATATGAAGCGTGGTCAGAAACTGTCTGTATTATCAGAAAACTCACTTGCGACAACTGCATTCTACAAAATCCTGAGCGGAGAAGATACTGATTTCGAAGGCGAATTCAAATGGGGTGTAACCATTACTCCTGCTTACCTGCCTGGTGACAATACTCCATATTTTGAAGGTGTGGACCTGAACCTGGTAGACTGGTTACGTCAATACTCAGAAGAGAAGGACGAAACATTTATCCGTGGCTTCCTGGGACGTATGCTGTTCAGTGGTGAAGAAACTCAGAAGAAATGTAATGTACTGTCCGGAGGAGAAAAAGTACGTTGTATGCTGAGCCGTATGATGATGCAGAAAGGTAACTTGTTGATGTTTGATGAGCCGACCAACCACTTGGATCTGGAGTCTATCACTGCATTGAACAATGGTATGAACGACTTCAGAGGTACAGTTATCTTCACTTCCCGTGACCATGAACTGACCCAGACTGTAGCAGATCGTATCATTGAGATCTCACCAAACGGCATGCTGGATAAAGATATGACCTTTGATGAGTATATCAGCGATGAGCGTGTAACGGCACAAAGAGAAGAATTACACAAAGTAAATGCTTAAGCGCAGTTACTGAAAATATAGAGAAGGGCTTTGCAAAATGCAAAGCCCTTCTCTATTATAGCTAAATGTATATCGACCTTTAGGGAACAAAGTATAATTGCTATCTACTTACTCTTTTCCACCTCAATTCTTTTGCTACCTTTTGCATCAAGGCAAAAGGTAGCAAAAGAATCAAGGCTGTATAAATCCCTGGCTAAAAATCAATGTGTCAGTCGGTCGCAAACGCAGACTCGCTGCGCTCAGACAATGGTTTGCGACTTTATCGACCGAGCCAATGATTTTATTAACGCCGGATTTATAAGGCCTTTTAAAGCGATCCGTTCGAAAAGGATTACTTTCCCTCTTCCTTATAACTGCCCTCTGCTACCTGTTGCTGAAAACGTTTGATCGTTTCTACAAACCGGGTATTCAATTCCTCATCGGCGATTTTGCCCTCTTTGAAATTATCGTGAAACTTAGGCAGGGAAAAAGTCTCTAGCACATAAGCGGCAAACTGCGGAAAGAACGTCTTTGCTGTATTCATGACATTGCCACCACCATATCCACCAGGAGAGGTACTCATCAGCAGCATAGGTTTATTTTGAAACAGCTTAACCTCTATACGGCTGCACCAGTCATACAAATTTTTAAATGCGGCACTGTAGCTGCGGTTGTGCTCCGCCAGGGAGCAAACGATCAGGTCGGCATCTCCTATTTCTTTCAGGAAACGATGCGCCTCCTGCGGGTATCCTTGCTCCTTCTCTTTATCTACAGAAAAGAGCGGCATCTCAAAATCGTTCAGGTCCAGCAGATTGATTTCATATTCCGATTCCGGAAAAAAGCTCAGTGCATATTCCGTAAGTTGTTTATTGATCGAATGCCGGCTGCTGCTTCCGGCAAAAGCGGTGATTTTCTTTTTCATATCTGTGTATCTGTTTTATAAATTAGAAAAGTACATCCTTTATTTCCGGTGTCTTATCAAAGACACTTTTTGCAAACGGACAAAGCGGCATGATCTTCAGGTGTTCCTGGCGGGCATATTCTACTGCAGCCATGAGCATTTTATTACCTACACCCTGTCCTTTAAATGCAGGATCAACCTCTGTATGATCAATAATAAACTTGCCTGGTCCGGCATGAGTATAGGTCATCTCTCCCGCCTGGCGGCCATCTTCTGCTACTGCCCTGAAACTGCCTTTGCTCTCATTGTGTATGTGTAATATATCCATAATTTTCTGTCTGTTAGATTGTTAAGTTAATGAATCCAAAGGTAAAGTCCTAATGTAAACTGAATATTGATCTATGATAAGATCGGTCAATTTATCCCGAAATGACTAAAATATAATGTGCAGGTTCTTCCTTTAATCGTCTTCAGCTTTTATTTTCACACCACTGTTAATTAACACTCATCCTTTATGAACAAACTACAACACTCTATGAGGGCGATGCTCTGCACTCTCCTCTGCCTGCTCTCCTTTTATGGCAGCCAGGCCCGAAACCACACAGCCCTCGCTATTGCTGCGACAATAGGTACGGCCGGCAATGTAACGGATATTGAAAAACCCTCAGTGACTCCATTCTTTAAGAATGCAGATGAGTTTGCCGCTACCTTTGACCGTAACGGTGCACTGAGCTCCGAACAGCGACAGACAGCTTTTGACCTCTATAACCAGCAAAAGTGGAACGAACTGGAAGCACTGTTTAAAGCCAACGGCTGGAATGGTGGCTGGCCTCCGGCTAATGGTGGCTACAACATTGTAGACGATGTACCGCTTAAAGCCGGAATGAAATTTGACCGTTACAGTGCTGCAGTAGGTAATTATACCGGAACGGGTACGCCTAACCTTGGTGGCAGCTTTACCAGTCCGCTGATCAACGGACAGAGCTATACATTTACCCAAAGAGCGCTGAACCAGCCAGAAAACACTTACGATTTCTATTATGAGATTGAAGTGCTGAAAGACCTGCCGTTTAAAGGGCAGACCGCAGATATTATACCCTGGTTCGGACAAGCCGGTAAGGGCAAACAAACTATGTGGAAGATACCGGTAGATCCGGATAGTGGTTATCCTAAAACATGGAACCAACTAGCCAAGGAAGGTTATATAAAAGTAATCATAAAGCAATCTCCCAGCGGGAAATATCCTAATATTGCAGGAACCATAATTCCATAAGTTATGTACAGAATAGACCATACCATACGCCTGCTGAAAGCGGCAGCAGTGGATAAAACGGAATTCCGCAATGAAGCAACAAGGCCTTCTGCCTGGACGCAGTTTCACTGTACCCAGTGCGGAGAAGCCAATCCCTTGCTGATTACGCCTTACGAAAGCGGCTTCCCGATCTTAAGTCTTTACGACGGCACTATGCCCAGGCTGAAGCAGGAAGAACTGCTGGAACATAAGGCCCTGCAACATACCCATCAGAGCATGCTGCATGTAGGTGCTCTGACGGTGCGCAACCTGCCCACCTTATACTTCGGTACCGATTGCCATAAATGCAACACCACGCATATATGTATATTTAGTTACGGCGAGCAACAGCCGGGACTCGAAATACTGGAAGTATCGGGTGTATGGCAATATGCTATTAGATAAATAAACTGCAAAACATACCAAAGGGGCGCGTTGATCAACGCGCCCCTTTGGTATGTTTTGCACTATTTTAGTAAAGTCAGTTCGCCAGAAAATGATCGAACATCATTGTTTAGTAATCTTACTTTAATCGTATAATAATACACTCCCTGCTGCTGCAATACGCCCTTGTAACTACCATCCCAGCCTGCATTTACATTAGATGTACTGTATAATATCTGCCCCCAGCGGTTATATACCTTAAATTCCAGGAAGGTATACGCACGATCAATACTTAATTGTGGCATGAACACATCATTACGACCATCGCCGTTTGGTGTAAAGGCATTAGGTAATATAATTTTCGGATCATATGCCCTCACCTGTATCGGGATTGTAACAGAATCGGCACAATTATGTCTGCCTACAGCCGCAACCAGAACATTTACCATACCTGGGGCAAGAGCTTTAAAGTTGTTGCTATATGCGGTCTGATCTGCAAACAAAGCAGCGGGCTGCCATTTGGAGATCTCATAAGATTGTCCGGTGACACTGCTGGTATTGATATACACAAACTCGCCTTCATAAGGATTACTTACAGTTGCAACAGCATCCAGATCGAAGTTTACAATATCGATATTGATATGGCGAATGATACTGTCACAGCCATGTACGGTACGTATAGTATCCTGTACATATACACTCTTGGTATACACAACCCCATTCAGCGTAAGGCGTTTACAGGCAAAGGTATCAATGCTGATTATAGTAGGATTTTGAGGATATACTTTAATAGTAGCAATGTTATATACACTATCACAGCCCAGGCGGGATAAGAGCGTATCGCTCACCACTGTATCGGTATAATAATACTGTCCTTTATAACGCAGGCTGCCACAGCCTTCCAGCTGCTCATTCACCGTAACCGGATTGACCGGAACGACAGTAAGGTTGAGGGTGATAATGCTGTCACAACCGACAGCATTCGTCAGGGTGTCTTTGGCTGTATGATTAGCAGTAGTATACTGCTGTCCGTTGAACAGGTAGCTGCTACCCTCACATATGGAAACGGAATGCGTGCCATAAGTAACCTGCTTTATAACTACCGTTTTGGTTACCGGAACCGCACATTGGCCCGGAGCCGGGGTGAAGGTATAAGTTGTCGTAGCAGCATTATTCCAGGCCGGGCTCCAGCTACCGGTAATATTATTTGTTGCGGTAGTGGGCAATGGGCTTGCGACAACACCACTACACAAAGGAGCGATAGGATCAAAAAGCGGTGTATTGGTTGTACTACCATTGCTTACGGTAACTACCGCAGCCGGACTGTAGCAATTGTTGGCCGGATCATAATAAAAAGCATAATACGTGTCAACTATAGCAGCAGCAGGTGTGACATATGGTGTACCGGTATGAGTATCATTAGTAAACCATTGTAAGACGATACCAGCAGGGCGCGTGCTGGTTACCAGGCTATTGATATTGGCTGTTGTATCCGGACATATAATCGTAAGTGTGGTACTGCTTAAGGTGGGTGCTCCGCCTGATGTCGGGCAAACGGCTGACATTTTGTGCACAAATCCCCCATGCCCCCAGGTTGTATCCGTTAAGTTATACACCGGTGTATCCGGATCAAAATCAATTGCGGCATGTAATATTCCGGTGGTATAAATGCTGGCTGCAGTGTCTAATGCAATGCCACCCACTAATTCATCACCACCTGCTCCAAAAATCTTTATCCATTCCAATGCTCCGGAAGCATTCAGTTTATGTACAAATATATCTGAGGCTCCAGTAACAGCATCATGAGCAGCTATACGATGCACCCCTGGACCGGGATCAAAATCGACGGTATCTTTAAACAGTCCGGTTGAATATATACTTCCGGCAGAATCAATATCCAGATCTAAAAGCCCGTCATCTCTTTTACCCCCCATTGCTTTAGCCCAGATAAAATTACCATTTACATCCAGTTTGGTAATATGCATATCCGGTTGCATTGCCGTAAAAATGCTTGGTATTGCGGTAAGATTATATATGCCCAATCCTGGATCAAAATCTATAGTACCATTAAAATGACCACCCACTATTACATTACCCTGGGCATCTGCTTTAACAGATGATCCCACAGTAGTATGATAGGTACCTGTCTGTCCGCCCATGCTCCTGGCCCATATAAAATTACCAGATGTATCCCATTTCGCGACGTACATATTTGTGCATGTATAGGCTGCAGCCAGATTATATACTCCTGGTCCCGGATCAAAATCTTTGATTCCGGAAAAATGCCCTGTTATATATATATGGCTATTCTGATCCAGTGAAAAAAACTGATACTTATCTACAAAGCCTACGGTATTTCTTCCCCAAACATAGTTACCTGCGGCATCCAGTTTGCACATCAGTAAAGTATTCATACCATTGGATACAAACAAATCTGCACCTGATCCAGGGTCAAGATCTATGGAGCCATTAGGGGTTTCGGAAGTAAGGCCGATATATAACGCTCCATTTTCATTAGCTTGTACACGTCCAAGGTAACAATCCTTAAATGTCTTTACCCATACAAAATTACCATTACTATCCAGTTTTACCACAAATGTTTTGCCCACTACATTTGGATTCAGATTATACACCCCCGGTCCAGGATCAAAATCAGTCACAGCACTAAAATAACCGGATACAAATACATTACCACTGCCATCTGTAGTAACAGCGAAGCCATCGCTTACACTACCTGTACTTGCAAAAGAGCGAGCCCATTGCAACTGCCCAGTAGCATTAAACTTAGTTACATAAGCTGCATCCCAGCCATTACCGTCCAGCAGATATATACCCGGCCCCGGATCTGCATCCATAGGCCCGAAATAGGTGCCAGCTGTATACACATTCCCCTGCTTATCTGTATTGATATCATATGGTATCGCATGAGGAGCAAACATTCCTTTAACCCACTCCAACCGTACATCCTGTGCACAAGTATTCAATACAGCCAGCAGAAAAGAAAGAAAGAAAAATATTGATTTCATTAAATAGTGATTTAATTATCGCTACAGGCAATAATTTCAGGCGGCAAAAGTAAGGAAATAAGGAGGGATATAGTTAAATTAATTACAGGCATTAAAGCACTATATATTTATAGCAGGGAAATATAAAACAGCCTTGAGAAAAAGATGCATCTCCGCTGCAGTTGATATAATAAGAACAGCTACCCTTCGAGGATCTCGGGGTATAGAAAAACAATATGATACTTAATCCTTAAAAAATCCGCTTCCGTTTAAACCAGATAAAAATGACCACGCAGATAGCAGCCATAAGGCCCAGTACGACAAAGTAACCATAACGGGTCCTGAGCTCGGGCATGAAGTCGAAGTTCATGCCGTATATACCCGCGATAAAGGTAAGCGGGAGAAAGAAGGCGGAGAATACCGTAAGCAGTTTCATCACCCCATTGGTCTTCTGCGCATCGAGGTTCAGGTAAGAGTTGAGCAGATTATTCGCATTCTCCCATTCCTCTTCAAAGTTCAGTACGAGATTAAGCACGGTATCGCGGACATCCTGCATAGGCACTTTTACGGCCTTGGGCATCTCGACCTGGTGCATCACATTTTGTGTAATGAGCAGCAGCTTCTTGATAATACGGGTATGTGCTTTCTGAAAATACAATTCTTCTAATGATACTTTGGCCCGCGTGCGCAGGAAGATCGTGCGCTCCAGGTGCTCATTGCGCTCCGACAGCACGAGGTTGGGCTTATCGTAGGTCCGCAGTATTTTATGAATGAGGTATATAATCAATAACTCCGACTGGGCAAACTGCTGTGGTTTGACACTGGTCAGGAAGTCAAAATCTGCTCGGTGAATGGTGATGACCATTTGCGCATTGTAGAAAAAGGCTACCTTATTGGTAATATCTGTAATCGAATTGCTCTTGTAATGAAAGGCATGGGTATAGGCACGCAGAATGAGGAAGTTATAATCGTCTCCCTTTTCATACTTCGGCAGGTGACCCGCTTCCAGACTGTCTTTTACCTGGTAGTAATCCAGTCCGTACATTTTGGCAATACCATCCAGGTCCTCCTTCTGAGGGTCTTTAATATCGATCCACTTAAAGTTTCCGTATACTTTTTCGGTATAGGTACAGGAGAATGGTACGGCCATCACAATATCTTTTTACAGGTCAGGTAATATAAAAAAGTGAATTACTGTAACAGTTTTAATTTGATCACGCGCTTTACCGAAGCTTCAAACTGCTTACCCATTGCAGAACCTTTTGCGATCTCTGCCGCAATGAGCCTGTTGAGTTTGGCAGGATCTGCCGGCATCAAAACCAGGTCTACACCTGCTTTGGCCGCTTCCCAGTCTGCATCCGGAAAGTTTTTAGAGGCCTGCATGTTCATAGCATCGGTAGTGATAATGCCTTTAAAGCCCATTTTCTCGCGCAGCAATTCGGTTACAATCTTACGCGATGTAGTGGCAGGACGGTCATTTTCAGTATTAAAACCTTCGGGATTATTACGCACGGAAATATGTCCGACCATAACAAATACCGGTTTAGACTGGTTCATTACTTTTTCAAAAGTAGCTAGTTCGGTCATCTTACCATTGATAAATACCGATTGCTTATGGGTATCTCCGGTAACGGCGCCATGCCCGGGAAAATGCTTAATGGTAGCGGCTTTCCCGTCTTTCTGCGTCTCGTCGATAAAAACACCTGCCTGTTTCATGATTACGGCCGGGTCATTACCAAAAGAGCGCTTGTTGATGATTGCAGCATTCTTGCCAATGTCTACAATCGGTGCAAAGTTGATGCTGATACCGATTTCATCCATCAGGTGATTGATGGTATCTACCGAAGCGCGTACGGCATCTTCTGTTTTCAGATTCGCCGTGGCATTCATCTTAGGCTGCCCGGGAAATTTATTGTGCAGTAAGGTAGGTTCACAATCGCAGGCAAACAGCGGAACCAGCCCTTCTATCTTATACCCAACCAGCTCATCGTGTTGCTTGATAAACTGATCGCGTGTACCTTTCAGGAACAATACATTGGCTGCATTCTGTGCCTGAACACTGGTCTTTACGGTAGTTGCATAGGGATAGCCCAGCGTTTCGCTGGAGGCTACCATAATCATTTGCGCCGCGCGCTGCTGCGGGGTCATGGCTGTATACAGTTCCTCTACCCGCTTGTCTATTGCAGCATTGGCGGCGTAGTATCGGTTACCGACATCTTCGGGTGTATGTTTTTTTACGATCATCGGCTCATTGCCGGTTTTCTTATGTGTAGCAGTCGACTGTCCGTTACAGGCCAGGGCCATAGAGGACAGCGCTGTGATCAGCAGGGCAGATTTTACCATAATTATATATGCTATGCAGTTTCGTGATTCTTTTTTATACCAGCCTGTATCACCAGGGCGATCAGGATCACCAACAGGGATCCTATTACATTAAACCACAAAAAGCCTACAACGTTTAATTTATAAATAATAAAGATAAGGACTTCCGAAATAACAGCCGCCAGGAATACGGCTCTTCCTGATACAGATTTGAGGAAGAAGGCAACCAGGAATATACCCAGGATCACGCCATAGAACAGGCTGCCCAGTTCATTTACCGCCTCGATCAGCGAACCCATACGGGTAGCAAACATGGCTACCAGGATACTGAATATACCCCAGAGTAAGGTGTATAGCCTTGCCCAACGCAGTTCCTGCTTGTCGGTCATTTGCTTATGAGATAATAATAAATGAACATCTAACAGCGTACTTGAGGACAGGGCATGCAGGGCAGCCGATATGGAGCCCCAACTGGCCAGGAATACTACAGCGAATAACAATCCAATCATCCCTACCGGCAGATAGTTGCGTACAAAGTGGAGGAAGATATAATTGGTATCATTAGCCTCAGCCGCAACCTGGTTTTGGTCCACCATATCCCGGAAACGGGCACGGCTTTGTTCAATCTCTTTCTGCGTTTGTTGCAACAAATTCAGGTTATGATTGATGGCAATAGGATTAGGGGTATTGCGCAGCGCCACTGCTGTAGTGGCCCGCAGGGCTTGCTGCTCGCTGAGCATATTATACTGTATCGCCAGATCGGCATAGTCTGCCGGTGCCGCTTTCTGGGTAAGGGTTACAGCCTTCTCATTAAATGAGATGGGTGCTTTCTGTATCGAATAAAATGCAAACAATAAAGCGCCCAGTAATAAGATGAGGAATTGCATCGGGATCTTTACCATCCCATTCATCAGCAAACCCAGCCTGCTGTCCCGCATATCCTTAGCAGATATATAACGCCCCACCTGGCTCTGATCGGTTCCGAAATAGGACAAAGCCAGGAAGAAACCTCCGATGATTCCGCTCCAGATATTGTATTTGTCTTTTATAGAAAAATCGGTAGTAATGACATTGAGTTTGCCGGCCTTGCCCGCAAGGTATAAGGCATCACCAAAGCCAACTCCTTTGGGCATCGCCTGCACCAGCAGGTAGCCTGCAAAGACCATAGAGCTGATGATAATGATGAATTGTATTTTCTGTGTCTGTGCAATAGCCTTGGCTCCGCCGGTATAGGTATAGATGATCAACAATCCACCTACCAGTACATTGGTCAGATATATATTCATATCTAATATGGAGGACAGGATAATGGAGGGTGCATATACACTAATGCCGGTTGATACGCCCCGGGAAAACAGGAATAACATACCGGTAAGCAAACGCGTATTGCGACCAAAGCGCTGCTCCAGATACTCGTAAGCGGTATTCACATTCAGCCTTCGGAATATGGGAACAAAGACGGCCGAGATCACGATCATCGCCAGTGGCAGGCCAAAGTAGTACTGCACAAAACGCATACCATCGGTATAAGCCTGTCCCGGACCGGAGAGAAAGGTAATGGCACTGGCTTGTGTGGCCATAATACCCAGCAGTACGGTGTACCAGGGCATCTGCCTGCCGGCCATAATATAAGATTCGCGGCCTGCCCCCCTGCTCTGGTACAGACCATAGATAATAATGGCCATAAGGCTGCCGATCATAATGATCCAGTCTATATAACTCATTGGTACATTCGGGTAAAAAGGGTGAACAATAAGATCAGTACGGCCAGCCACAGAATAAGGGCCAGGTACCAGCTGCGCCAGTAACGACGCTCTTTCATCTGCCTGGGATCTATTGTTTTCATGTATCGGATATCGTTCCTGCAAACCTAATCCTTTTATGCTAGGCTGCAAAAGGCTTCATGCAAAATTATTGTTGGTTTACCCTGAATTAATTACTTTTGTGCGATCAATTTCGAGAAAGTACATTATTTAATATACCAAAAACAATTTTATTACTATGGCATACGATGTAATCGTAGTAGGTAGCGGTCCTGGGGGTTATGTAGCCGCCATTCGTGCTGCACAATTAGGTTTTAAAACAGCAATCGTTGAACGTGAGAGCCTGGGTGGCATCTGCTTAAACTGGGGTTGTATCCCTACTAAAGCGTTACTGAAATCAGCTCAGGTGTTTGAATACATCAGCCACGCACAAGACTACGGTGTGTCTGTAGAAGGTGCTAAGCATGACTTCGAAGCCATCATCAAACGTAGCCGTGGTGTTGCGGATAAGATGAGCAAGGGTATTCAGTTCCTGATGAAAAAGAATAAAATTGAGGTTATCAATGGTTTTGGTAAACTGAATGCAAATAAAGAACTGGAAGTTACTGCTGCTGATGGTAGCGTAACCAAACATACTGCCAAACACATCGTACTGGCTACAGGTGCACGCAGCCGCGAGTTACCTGCTCTGCCTATCGACGGTAAAAAAATCATTGGTTACAGAGAGGCATTAACACTGCCTACGCAACCTAAATCTATGATTGTTGTGGGTTCTGGTGCAATCGGAGTAGAGTTTGCTTACTTCTACAGCGCATTAGGTACTAAAGTAACGATCGTTGAATTCATGGACAGAATCGTACCTGTTGAAGATGCAGACATCTCTAAAGAACTGGAGAAATCTTTCAAGAAAAAAGGTATCGAAGTAATGACTTCATCTTCTGTAGAGAAAGCTGACATTAGCGGTGAAGGCGTAAAAGCTACTGTAAAAACAGCTACCGGTGAGATCACACTGGAAGCAGAGATCTTATTATCTGCTGCAGGTGTAAGCACTAACATTGAGAACATTGGTCTGGAAAGCCTGAACATTGCTACTGATAAAGGTCGCGTAACTGTTGACCCTTACTACAAAACAAATGTAGACGGTATCTATGCTATCGGTGATATCGTTCCTGGTCAGGCTCTGGCACACGTTGCGATGAAAGAAGCGGTGATCTGTATCGAAGCTATTGCTCAGAAAGAAGGTAAATATAACCACATTCCAGCTGTACTGGATTACGGTAATGTACCAGGTTGTACTTACTGCAGCCCAGAGATTGCTTCTGTAGGTATGACGGAGAAAGCGGCTAAAGAAGCTGGTTACGAAGTTAAAGTGGGTAAATTCCCATTCTCTGCTTCCGGTAAAGCCAGTGCTGCCGGTGCAACTGAAGGTTTCGTAAAAGTAGTTATTGATGCTAAATACGGCGAATGGTTAGGTTGCCATATGATCGGTGCTAATGTAACGGAGATCATTGCGGAAACGGTAACTGCACGTAAACTGGAGACTACTTACCATGAGCAATTAGACACGATCTTCCCTCACCCTACGATGAGTGAAGCAGTGAAAGATGCAATCGAAGTAGCTTTAGGCGAAGCAATTCACTTGTAGTAAAAAAATTACACAAATAATATAAAGGGGCGATGTTCAACACATCGCCCCTTTATGCTGTAACATATATCCACAAAGGTTATTACCTATATATAACATTTATATCAACCCTAATATATAAGTTAAAGATATATAATTATTTCACAAAATAATCTTAATTTTGAATTATGAAACATTAGTTATACACAACTTAAAGTAATGAATGTATGAAGGCACATTTACAAACAAATCTCAAAAAACTAACCTGTAAAACCCCCAGGCGATTACGCCAGTTGGTTTTGGCCGGTGCACTTGCATTGCTTGGCAGAGAACAAGCTGTTGCACAGGTTTCTACCTATAGCTTTACACAAAGCTCAGGAACATTTACGCCCATCACCGGTGGCACAATGATTATTGATGGTACGTCCTCTACTTCCCTTGACAGCTGGACTTCTTCTTCCATCACAATACCAGCGGTTTCGGTAAATCAGGTACAATACACTACTGCCTGGATCACTTCCAACGGTCTGCTAAAACTCGGTGGCACCTCACCAAGCAATACTCTTTATACCGGCAACAGCACAGCTCCGGCCGGAGGTGGCGTACATTTATGTGTATTTAATGCAGATCTGAATAAGGCTACCTCTACAACTGCCTCGGAGATCCGCTGGGAAACAGTAGGTAACGAAGTGGTATTTCAATGGAAAGGCTGGTGTCGATACGGTATTACCGAAAATTTCGACATGCAGGTTCGCATCAATACCATCACCGGTGAGATCAAATATGTATACAACCTGAACTCTGGTCCGGGTACAAGTACCAGTTACCAACCACAAGTTGGTATGGCTACTTCAACTACGGATTTCAATAACCGTTCGGTTACTACCACTGCAGGTCAAAACTGGAATAACTCTATTGCAGGAACCGCCAACTCTGCAACTTGTAGATTTACCGGCAGTACAACAGATCCGAGAAATTTTGTTAGCGGTCAGACTTACCTATGGACACCTCCAACTTGTCCGGCACCTCCTAGCATCGCAAATAGCGCGGTGACTTCAGGCGGAGCGACTATTACATGGACAGCAACTACACCGGTTCCGAGTAATGGTTATGAATACTACATAAGCACTACCAATACTGCTCCTACAGCATCAACAACCGCTACAGGACCAGCTTCTGGCACATCTAAAGTCCTCTCTGGTTTACCTGCTGCAACACAGCAATATGTATGGATACGTTCAGTGTGCAGTGGTTCAGACAAAAGTGTATGGACAGGACCCACAAATTTTACTACTTTGTGTGCTACACCCGCGCCAGGAGCTACTATAGCTACGCCTAATGCCAACCTCTGTGTGGGCTCTACTGTTGCTTTTTCTTTAACTACAGTACCTACAGGCCCTGGTTTATCCTATTTATGGCAGTCGTCTAATGATGGCACAACCTATACCAACATTACCAGTGCCACTTCCAGCACCTATACTGCTGCTGTTACTGATAAATTTTATCGTTGCAGAGTAGTTTGTACTGGTGGCCCCGATACGGTATATTCTACTCCGGTACAATTAAACTATGTCAACAATATCCTATCCGCTAACGGAGCAGTACGCTGTGGTGCCGGTATATTAAACCTTACGGCAACAGCAAATACCGGTGCAACCATCAAATGGTATACTGCACCAACGGGTGGTGCTGCTATTGGTTCTGGTTCACCATTTACCACTCCTTCTATAGCTGCAACAACCAATTTCTACGCCAGTTCAGAAGTGATCTCTGCCGGCACTTCTATTGTAGGCAGTGGCGCTACTACAAATGCCAGTTACCCGAACCCTTTTTACAGTAACTGGTCCAATACGCATAACCAATACCTGATCACTGCAGCAGAATTGCAGGCAGCAGGTTTGGCTGCTGGTAATATTACCAGTCTGGGCATTAAGATCACCAGCGGTACGACCACCTTACAGGATGTATCGATCAAAATGGCGCATACAACGGCAACAAATATGTCTGCTTTCGTGGCTCCTACATTTACTCCGGTATATGCGGCTGCAACACTGACTCCGGTAGTCGGTATAAACACCATTACATTTACTGCTCCATTCAACTGGGATGGAACGTCCAATGTGGTGATCGAATTCTGTCACGGAAACGGTAGCAGTACAGCAACCATTTCCAGCACAGCAGAAGCAGATAACACCTCATATGTATCTGTAATACACGTGCACAAAACAGCCTCTACTACTGGTACTGTAACCTGTACGGACCTGACTACCAACCTGACTACTTATAGTGTAAGACCTCGTTTTTACTTTGCAGGACAAACTGTATGTGCTTCGCCACGTGTTACTGCTACAGCAACAGTTAACACTGCACCTGCATTTGATGTAACCAACAATAAAACAGTTTGTAACAATGCGATTACGACCCTAACACTTAGCTCTGCACAAGCCAGCTATAATAATGTAACATGGAGCCCTGTAACCAACCTGTTTACAGATGCTGCCGCTACAGTAGCCTATACTGCCGGCACACATGCTTATACTGTTTATCAAAAATCTGGCACTGCCGGTCTGGTAACTTATGTTGCTACGGCAAACAACACCTCAACATTATGTGGTGCGGTAGACACTGTAAAAATCCAGACCTTACCAGCAGCAACTACAGCAATTGCAGCAACTGGTGTCATATGTAATTCAGGTTCAAGCGTAATAAATTTAAGCCCTGCTATTACACAAACGGGGGTTCTGTATCAATGGCAGAACTCTGCAGACAATACTACATTTACCAATATTGCTACCGGAGGAACCGGCGCAAGCTATACAACGCCTACTATTACAGGAACTCAATACTATAGAGCGATTGTAAAAAATAGCGATACTGTTGCCTGTTTCAACTCAGTATCTGATACAGTATTCGTAAATAACCCTCAAGTACTCACTACTACCCCAGCTACCCGTTGCGGTTTCGGTCCGGTAACGCTTAGTGCTACTACTAATACGAATGCGAGTGCAGCATGGTATGCTGCAGCTACCGGTGGTAATGCTTTAGCAACAGGTAACTCCTTTACAACCCCATCTCTTGCTGCAACAACCAACTATTGGGTATCTGCAAGAACATCAGGTTCTACACCGGGAAGTGCCCAGGTAGGTACAGGCACAGACCTGACTACAGCTACAGAAGAGCTGACTGCTTTCTGTAACCGCAGGGTGAACTACAGAATGCAGATGATCTTTACCGCTGCTGAACTGAATGCCCTGGGTATTATGGGAGGTAACATTAACGGTATCGGATTTAACATCACTACCTTAGGTGATGCTGCTTCCAATGCTAACTATACCATCAAAATGGGTACCACTACCCAGAACACCTTCTCTACCTATATTACTACGGGCCTGAATACTGTATATGGTCCGATAAACTATACACATGCGGTAGGTAATAACAATATCACCTTTACTACCCCGTTTGTATGGGATGGTGCATCTAACATCGTAGTAGAAGTTACGCATGATGGTATTGATAACATCAACAATGCACAGACGTATTATACGACTACATCCAGCTCAATGCTTGGTTATTCATATAACAGCAGCACAACAGCTACGACCAGCACTAAGCGTCTGAACACAACATTCTTCTATCAGAATATCTGTGAAAGCCCAAGACAACAAATTACCGCTACGGTTACTCCGGCTCCGGCATTTGATGTAACCAATGACAAAACAGTTTGTAATACTGCAATTACAACTTTAACGGTAAACTCTCCCGCGGCGAACTTTAATAATGTAACCTGGACACCGGTAACAAATCTGTATACAAATGCGGCAGCAACCACTCCGTATACAGCAGGTACCAACGCCAGCACTGTATATTATAAAAATACTACTACAGGACTGACCATGTATACTGCCAATGCACTGAATACAACGAATCAATGTGCGAACCTTGATACGATTAAAATTCAGACATTACCGGCTAGTATTACAGCTATTGCTGTTCCGGGTGTTATTTGCCAATCTGGCTCTGCTAGTCTTACCTTAACTCCGGCGATCACACAAACCGGGTTCAGTTACCAATGGCAGAACTCAGCCAATAATACCACATTTACAGATATTGCTACGGGGGGTACTGGTGCATCTTACACTACTCCTACCATTACTGCTACACAATACTATAGAGCTTCTATTAAAAACAGCGATGGTGCTGTATGCTTTAGCTCTGTTTCTGATACGGTGAAAGTGAACAATCCGACGATTGTAAGCACTACTCCTGCAGAACGTTGCGGACCAGGACCATTGACTTTAGGAGCTACTACCGGAGCAGGATACAATATCCAATGGTATGCCGGAGCTACTGGAGGTTCGGCAATCGGTACAGGTAACTCCTTTACTACTCCAAGCCTTAGTGCAACCACAACTTATTACGCGGCTGCATCTGCAGGTTCAACCGGAACGGCAACAATCGGTAATGGAGCCTTTACCAGCGTTTCCGGTACACCTTCTTTCACCGGAACCAGTCCATATGCTTACCATTATGGTAACTATAAACACCAGATGTTGATCACTGCTGCGGAATTATCCAGTGCAGGTATTACAGCGGGAACGATTACGTCTCTTGCATTTGATGTGGTAACAGCAGGAAGTCCTGTAGCGGCCTTCAATAATTTCAATATTACCATGATTCCGACTACCACTACTGCATTGACAGCGACCTTCCTGACGGGCGGAACACCGGTGTATAGTGCTGCTTCGGTAACACCAGCTGTCGGATTGAATACGTATACATTTACGACTCCTTTTACATGGGATGGCACCTCTAATGTTGTAGTACAAACCTGTTACAACAACAATAACAGCGGTGTTGTAGGAAGTAGTGCAGAAGTAAAATATGACACGACCACTTATATTTCCCACAATATTTACAGAGTAGATGGCACTCAGAACACTGTTTGTGCCGCTACTGCCGGTAACGCAAGTAATGACGGGCCAATTACAAAATCAAGACCTAAAATAGTTTTTGGTTATAATGGTCTCTGTGAAAGTAACCGTGTAGCGGTAATTGCTACCATCAAACCAAAACCAACAGCTGGTTTAACACCTAACGGAACGGTCAATATTTGTGATGGTGCAAGCCAGACATTAACGGCTACAGGAAGTGGTAACTACAGCTGGTTGAAAAACAATACACTGGTACCAGGCCAAACAGGCAATACACTTGCCGTAAATCAAACAGGTGGCTATAAAGTAGTAGTTACCAATACTGCTGGCTGTAGCGATACATCTGTTGCGGCTAACGTGACTGTAAATGTTAAACCAATAGTAAACCTGGGTAATGATACTGCGGTATGTGCTAACGTACCATTGACCCTGAATGCTGGTAACCCTGGCGCTGCTTACCTGTGGAATGACAACAGTACCAACAGTACTTTAGTTGCTGCTGCTGCTGGTCAGTACCGCGTGAAAGTAACCAACAGCTTCAACTGTTCTACTTCTGATACCATCAATATCACACACAAAGTTGTACCTGTGGTAAACCTGGGTAATGATACCATGATCTGTAATGTACAACCATTGATTCTGAATGCTGCTAACCCTGGTGCCGCTTATCTGTGGAACACCGGTGCAACCAGCCAGACCATCAGTGTAAACCAGGCAGGTACGTATTCTGTGAGTGTAACCAATGCCAGCAACTGTACCGGTACCGATGCCATAGCCATTACGGTTATGCCACAACCGGTAAATGATGGCTTCAACTTCGAACCATTGTTTAATGAGGCTATGGGTAAAGTACGTTTCGAACCGATCAACCCGGCAGCGAATTATAACTATGCATGGAACTTCGGTGACGGTGCGACCAGTACCCTGGACAGCCCGGTACATACTTATGCTGCGGCAGGAGATTACCTGGTGACCATGGACGTTTCTAACGGTTGTACCGATACATCAGTAACCCTGTTGATCAGAGTAGACTTTACGGTAGGTACTGCAACCATAGTGAAAAATAATATCGACATGAGACTGTACCCTAACCCGGCGCAGGATCAGCTGAAACTGGAACTGGTTGGCGACAACATCTACTTCCGCAACATTAGTGTATTCAATGTAGTGGGTCAGAAAGTGATCAATCTGAAAACACAGAAAACAGTTACAGAAAAAGTAAACCTCAGTCAGCTGCCAGCGGGTATGTATATCCTGAAAGCTGAAACTGATAAAGGTATGGTAATGCGCAAATTTGAAGTAATCAAATAAGACGCTGTTATCTCCTCTGAATGCACAATGCCCTCCATACGGAGGGCATTGTTTTTTGTAATAGAGTATCCGATTTCAGCATGCAAAGACTTCCATTATTCTTTGAATTTCCCATTATAGTTATTCAATACCTTTTGCATTGATGCAAAAGGTTGGTCAGTATCCTATTCATCATAAAAAATAAATGGCAGGAAGATGTCTTCCTGCCATTTATTTTTTATATAAAATTATCGTACTACTTCTGTTCAGAATAGGCATTGGCCAGCGTTTCCTCAACCCACTTCATGGCCAGCTTCAGCTGCTCCTCCTGGGTCATATCACTGTTATCGAGTACACGGGCATCTTCTGCCTGGCGCAAAGGACTCTCTTCGCGGTTGCTGTCTATATAATCACGCATCTGCAGGTTATGCATAACATCTTCCAGATTGATATGCTGTCCCTGTCCCTCCATCTCCATAAAGCGTCTTTTTACCCTCACGGCAATATCGGCAGTCATAAAGATTTTCAGCTCTGCATGCGGGAATACCACAGTACCGATATCACGGCCATCCATCACAATTCCTTTCTTCTTACCCATTTGCTGCTGCTGCTTTACGGCAAACACCCGCACCGCCTTTATGGCAGCCACTTCGCTTACTTTCTGTGCAATGGTCATTTCGCGGATATATTGTTCTACATTTTCATCATTCAGCACAATATCCGACTTCTCTGTAAGTGGGTTGAACTCAAAATGCAGGTGAATGTTTTCCAGAGCATTGGCCACACTTTCCTCATTATCGAGATGCACATTATTCCGGATAAAATATAGCGTAATTGCCCTGTACATGGCACCGGTATCTATGAAATTGTAGTTCAATTTCTTCGCCAAAGCCTTTGCCATAGTACTTTTCCCGCAGGAAGAAAAGCCATCGATCGCTATAATAATTTTCTTACTCATTTCTTTTAGGAATACTTTACAAAGATAGCAAGAATAATGTATTACCTTTGAAATCCTAAAAAAATGCTGCTGTATGCAATTAAGCCTGGGTTTCAGCCCCTGTCCCAACGATACATTTATATTTGATGATATGGTCAATAATGACCATGCCGGATCGGATCTGCAATTTGATTATAAGATGGAGGATGTCGAAACCCTTAATCAATGGGCACTGGAAGGCAAACTCGATATTACCAAAATCAGCTATAGCGCATTTCTGCACCTGACCGATACATACCAGTTGCTGGATAGTGGTTCTGCACTAGGCAGAGGTGTTGGTCCACTGCTGATCACTACCAAAGAAAAATATGCATCTATTACCGATGTACAGGCATTTATGCAGCAGGCAAAAATTGCCATTCCCGGTAAGTACACTACAGCCAATCTCTTACTGAGCCTGGCCTTTCCCGAAGCAAAAGACAAAACGGAAGTACTGTTCAGCAATATCGAAGCAGAGGTACTAAACGGCACTTATGATGCAGGCCTCATTATTCATGAAAGTCGCTTTACCTATGCTGACCGCGGACTGGAAAAACTGATGGATTGCGGTGAATGGTGGGAGCAGACAACAGGTGCGGCTATTCCTCTGGGCGGGATCATCATTAAAAAAGAGCTGCCGGAAACCGTTAAGCAAGCAGTACAGCAAATGATTGCTGACAGCGTGGCCAAAAGCTGGGAACGCTATCCGGAACTCTCCGCATTTGTACAGGACAATGCACAGGAGATGGAAGAAGAGGTCATGCGCAAACATATCAACCTATATGTAAACCAGTACACTACATCTTTAGGTACCGAAGGTGCTGCCGCAATAGAAACATTATTCAAAAGAGCATTTGAGGCAGGCATTATTCCCAGCCTGCCGCAACAATACATGATTTAAAACAATAAGCATCCGCCATGGGCGGATGCTTATTGTTTAGGCACACCTGGCTAGAGAGATTACTTCGCGTTCTTTGTCACGATCTTAATCACTCCGTTACGGGCCTTGTCTCCGTACTGCGCCACAGATGCCGCATCTTTCAGTACCTGAACAGATATAATCGTTGTAGGATCGATATCAGACAATGCTGCATTTTCTTTGATGACATCATCAATAATCACCAGGGCTTTTGTTGCATTCTGGTGATCATCGGTTACGGTAACCTGCAATTCTTTTCCGGATGTTCCTGGTGTTACAGTGATCTGTTGCGCAGATACCTTTGTCGTACCCTGCTCCATGGCAACATCTGTCGCCTTAATCGCAATGTTTACCGTTTCTGGCTGTGTGTGCTCCTGCGCGGTACCTGCTGCTATCAGCATATGCTTGTTCACCTGCACTTTACCATCTTTATCCGCTTTTACCGTAACCGTATTTTCCGGTTTTATGATTTTACCATAATTATCAGCTTGCGTTTCCGGAACAGCGGCTTGCTGCGTTTGTCTGATCACAATTTTCTGCTGTTGCGCAAAGCCCGCAGAACTGATCAGTGCCGTAGCACCAAGCAAGGGCAAAGCCAGCAGATAAGAAAGTTTAAAACCGGATTGGGTTTGATTTTTATTCATCATATTGAGTCTGTTTTTCAGATTAGTAAAAAGAAAAGCATTGGTTAAATGTATATACCGGTTATGGGTAGCGGTATGTAACAGGCTATACTGGTATTGTGTTCTGTCCATTACGGTTGTAATCATTACCTCGTCTGTAAGGTACTCCAGGTTTTGTGTTACCGCTTGTCTCAATAATGGCATCCAGGGGTTATACCAGAAAATAATCTGCACCAACTCTATCAGCAGCATATCGATGGAGTGTCCGCCGCGGATATGTACTTGCTCATGCAGCAATACAGCGTCCAACTGTTCTGTATTTAATGTAGATGGATTGAGGTAGATATTGCCCATAAATGCGAATGGGGCAACAGGCAGCGACACCTCACGGAATACAATACCTCTGTGACTGGAGATCGTACTCAAAGCATGTATCCGGTAGATACCATAAAGCCGGATCAGTAAGCGAATGCAGCCCCAGGCCATACCTGCACATAGAAGCACAGACAAGCCTGCAGCCATAAAACTCAGGCTACTGAAGGATTGTATGGCAAGCGCATCCGGTACGTCGGGTATGTACTGTTGCGCTGTTATATGTAGTACAATTGCCGGCCTTTCAAAAAAAGGCAGCCGCAGAAAGGGTATGCTCACCGACAAACACAGACCGACAAACAAGAGCCAGCGGTTAAACCGGTAAAAAGTATACCGGCCGTACACAGTGTAGTACAGCGAAACCAGTAATAGCAGGCAGGCATTGGCTACCATAAGGGATATGAATAAAGACTGGTTCATTTTATTTCGTTTTACCCTGTTCGATCAATGCAATAATCTCTTTCAGCTCCTCGGCAGACAGTTTGTTATCCTCTACAAAAAAGTTGACCAGTGCTTTGTAGGAGTTCTGAAAATAATCCTGGACAATATTGCCCATATGCACTTTCTTATATTCCGGTTCAGGGATCAAAGGTTCATACCGCCAGGCATTGGCATACTTCACTGCCTGCACATAACCTTTACGCTCGAGGTTTTTAATGGTAGAGGCCAGTGTTGTATACGGAATCTCATTTTGTGACATTGCCTGCTGAATGTCTTTTACAAAACCTCCGTTCAATTTCCAGATGGCCAGCATGGCCTCTTCTTCCTGTATCGTCAACTTTTCCATTTCTACATATTTTTCGTAAATCTACGAAAATTTCGTAATTAAACAAAAAAACAAGCACAAAAAAAAGCAGCCACCGAAAGGTGGCTGCTTTTTTCAAGTATAATAGTCTAACATTCCGGCAGGGCAAGGCTGATATTCGTAGCCAGACCACCATCTGCAGTTTCTTTATATTTAGTATTCATATCCAGTGCAGTTTCCCACATGGTTTTCACGACAGCATCAAGAGATACTCTTGCATTATCAGGATTGCTTTGCAGTGCGAGCTGAGAAGCCGTAATGGCCTTAATCGCCCCCATAGTATTACGCTCAATACAAGGTACCTGCACCAGTCCGCCTACAGGATCACAGGTCAGTCCCAAGTGATGTTCCATTGCAATTTCCGCTGCCATCATACATTGACGCGGGCTTCCACCCAGCATTTCGGTCAGCGCGGCCGCAGCCATTGCAGAAGATACACCGATCTCTGCCTGGCAACCACCCATTGCCGCTGAAATAGTCGCACCTTTCTTGAAGATGGAGCCAATCTCACTGGCGCAAAGCAGGAAATGATAAATCTTATCGGCATCATTGCCTCCGCAGAATGCAATATAATACATCAGCACAGCGGGTATAACGCCTGCAGCCCCATTAGTAGGAGCGGTTACGACACGGCTAAACGAAGCATTTTCTTCATTTACCGCCAGGGCAAAACAACTTACCCAATCCAGGATATATTGAAAGGAAGCCGGTTTCGCCTGAATGGCCTGTAACCATTCCTCATAATTATTATAAGCACTCCCCTGTAGCAAGCGGGTATTCAGCTTAGCTGCCCTTCTGCTTACATTCAACCCTCCGGGCAGTTTGCCATCAATATGGCAGCCACGGTATATACAGGACTTCATTGTTTCCCATATCTTCAGTACACCATCACGGGTCTCTTGCTCAGGCCTCCAGGCCAGTTCGTTCTCATGCACAATCTCAGAAATGCTCAAACCGGTCTTAATACACCAGTGTAGCAGGTCCTGCGATTTTTCAATAATAAATGGCAGTTCCACTTCAGATGCGGCATTACCGCTCACACCTTCCTGCACTACGAAACCTCCACCAATGGAATAATAGGTTTCTGCAACCTGCGTACCATCTTTCAGGGTACATAAAAAAGTAAGGGCATTAGGATGGAAAGGCAGGCTCTCATTCATCAGGAAGACAACATGCTCCTTAGGCTGAAAGGGCACTTCATGCACCCCGCCCAGGTTCATTATACCGCGATCGGCAATCTGATCAATGGTAGGATAGATCTGGTTTACATCAAAGGTAACCGGATCGGCACCACATAAACCGAGTATTACAGCAACATCTGTCCCATGTCCTACCCCCGTTTTAGCAAGTGAACCATACAACAGTACACTTATGGCACTTACCGACGAAAGCCCATAACGCTGCTGAATAGTATCCAGAAATTGTAATGCGGCTCTCCAGGGTCCAAGGGTGTGTGACGAACTCGGCCCTACGCCGATCTTAAACATGTCAAAAACAGATATATTCTCTCTAGTACTCAAGCAGATAATTTTAGCGATCCAAAATTAAAACAATGATCTCACAAAACAATTTTATTTATTTTATCTATGAAAGGTGATCTTAAACACTCTGATATCGTTTAATTTATATACTAGAAATAAGCTGTACGGAATGCCGGTTATGTATAAAAAGGTCAATGTAAAGAAGAAAATCCAATAATAAAATAATATTTTCTCATATAAATACTAAATACTACCTTTGCAGCCTGAATTTATCAAATAAATTTTTTTAATCTAAACTGTTATGGCAGATTTACGCTTACAGCGCAACTTTGGTATTGCCGCACACATTGATGCCGGTAAAACCACTACTACAGAACGTATCTTATATTACACTGGTGTAAACCACAAAATTGGTGAAGTACACGAAGGTGGTGCTACCATGGACTGGATGGCACAAGAACAAGAGCGTGGTATCACCATTACTTCAGCTGCAACTACTTGTTTCTGGAAATTCCCTACCGTACAGGGTCAACCTGTTCCTGAATCAAAACAATATAAATTCAATATCATTGATACTCCGGGTCACGTTGACTTTACTGTTGAGGTAGAGCGTTCTATGCGTGTACTGGATGGTCTGGTTGCTTTATTCTCAGCAGTTGATGGCGTTGAGCCTCAGTCTGAGACCGTATGGCGTCAGGCAAACCGTTACCGTGTACCACGTGTTGGTTTCGTAAACAAAATGGACCGTATCGGTGCTGACTTCCTGATGGTTGTACAGCAGATTAAAGATATGCTGGGTGCAAAAGCAGTTCCACTGCAATTACCAATCGGTGCTGAAGATAACTTCAAAGGCGTGGTTGACCTGGTTACGATGAAATCTATCATTTGGGACGACAACACTCAAGGTATGACTTATACTGAAGGTGACGTTCCTGCTGATATGCAAGAAGAAGCAGAACTGTGGAGAGCTCAATTGGTTGAAGCGGTTGCTGAATATGATGATCAACTGATGGAGAAATTCTTCGAAGATCCTAACTCAATTTCTGAGGCTGAGATCCACGAAGCGATCCGTAAAGCGACTATTGACCTGAGCATTATTCCAATGCTGTGTGGTTCTTCTTACAAAAACAAAGGTGTTCAGAAAATGCTGGATTGCGTAATCCGCTACCTGCCTTCACCAATGGATATCGAAGCGATCGAAGGTACTAACCCTGACAATCCTGAAGAAAAATTATACCGTAAACCAGATGCAAAAGAACCATTTGCTGCACTGGCGTTCAAGATCATGACCGATCCATTCGTAGGTCGTCTGGCGTTCTTCCGTGCATACTCTGGTCACCTGGATGCAGGTTCTTATGTACTGAACGTACGTTCCGGTAAAAACGAGCGTATTTCCCGTATCATGCAAATGCACGCTAACAAGCAAAACCCTATCGACTTCATCGAAGCTGGTGATATCGGAGCTGCTGTTGGTTTTAAAGATATCAAAACCGGAGATACTCTGTGTGATGAGAAACACCCTATCGTTCTGGAAAACATGTTTATTCCTGAGCCGGTAATCTCTATCGCTGTTGAGCCTAAAACTCAGGCTGACGTTGATAAAATGGGTATGGCGATCGCTAAACTGATCGAAGAAGATCCTACTTTACGCGTTAAATCTGACGAAGATACAGGTCAGACTGTATTAAGCGGTATGGGTGAGTTACACCTGGAAATCATCGTTGACCGTATGAAACGCGAGTTCAAAGTTGAAGTTAACCAAGGTGCTCCTCAGGTTGCTTATAAAGAAGCATTCACACTGCAAATCAGCCACCGTGAGGTGTTCAAAAAACAATCTGGTGGTCGTGGTAAATTCGCGGATATCCAGTTTGAAATCGGACCTGCTGATGAAGCATTCCTGGCTGAAGGTAAAGGTACTTTCCAGTTCGTAAATGATATCTTCGGTGGATCTATCCCTAAAGAATTCATCCCTGCTATCCAGAAAGGTTTTGAATCTTGTATGGGTGCTGGTGTTCTGGCAGGTTTCCCTGTAGAGCATATGCGTGTAAGAATATTTGATGGTTCTTTCCACCAGGTGGATTCTGACTCTATGTCATTCGAATTGTGTGCGAAACAAGGTTACCGTGAAGCTGGCCGTCAGGCTAAGCCAATCATCCTGGAACCAATCATGAAAGTAGAAGTTCTGACTCCAGACCAATACATGGGTGATGTTACAGGTGACTTAAACCGTCGTCGCGCTATGCTGGAAGGTATGGATAGCCGTAACAACTTACAAGTAATCAAAGCAAAAGTTCCATTGAGCGAAATGTTTGGTTATGTAACTCAATTACGTTCCCTGTCTTCTGGTCGTGCATCTTCTACAATGGAGTTCAGCCACTACGCTCAGGCTCCAAGAAATGTTGAGGAAGAAGTAATCGCAAAAGCAAAAGGACGTAAATCTGAAGATTAATATCCTTAATGAATAATAAAAATAGCGATCCGGTTTCGGATCGCTATTTTTTTATGCACTCATTTTTTTTAAGTAGTCGGTAATCCTATTGTGCCAGTTCCAGTATAGAAGCGGCATTATGCACCAGCGCACCATCTGTGATCACACCGGTTCCCAAGGCAATAACCGATACATTTTTATCGTAGAACCATTCTGCATTATGTAAGGTCGCCAGCTTTACCGTACCTATAATATAGTTACGGGCAGTGCTTTTGAACACCTGGTCGATAGCTACAAAATGTTCCTTCTCTATAGTATCCCAGGATTCAAAACTAACATACACCTGCAGGTATACCTCATTGCTCAGTTCATTCTGAATACCCAGAGCAGTCTTTTTATACTCATACTTATAATCGTAGCGAAGTGCTGCAATATCACTCAATACTGCTGAAGACGTCGGATAACGACCGGCCCCTTTCCCGTACAGGAATTGCTCATCGGCCAGTTTACTGCCGATCAGTACCCCGTTAAATTCATTACGTACACTGAACAGGCGGTTCTCCTGGTCTACAAATGTAGGTAAGATAAATGCAGCAACTTTTCCTGGTTCAACCTGTACCGATTGTGCAATCAGCTTGATATTAAAACCTTTTTCCTGCGCATACTGAATATCCCTTTCATGGATCTGGGTAATACCACTATACAGGATATCTTCCGGAATTTCATTAATACCATAAGCATGCTTCAGTATAATTGTCAGCTTATTCACGGCATCTATACCTTCTACATCCAGGGTAGGATCACTCTCAGCAAAACCCAGTTCCTGTGCTTGTTTCAGGGCCGTTTCATAAGGTAGTTGCTCCTCCTTCATCTTCGTCAGGATGTAATTGGTAGAGCCGTTTACTATACCGGAAACAGAAGATAAAAGATCATTATCATAATACTCCTCCAGGTTACGAATCACCGGTACACTGCCACAAACAGCAGCTTCGTACAGGAAGGATACCCCAAATTCATCACGCAGGGCAATCAGCTCTTCATGGTGATTAGCTATCAGTTTCTTATTGGCCGACACTACAGATTTATGCTGACGGAGTGCTTTGGTAACGATGCTGTACGCCGCATCTGCATCATCAATCAACTCTACAATTACATTGATCTCTTCATCATTCAGCAGTTCATCTGCATTATCTGTAAATAATGCTGCAGGTGCATTGCGCTCCTTATCTATATGCTTGATACAGATTTTCTTTATACTGGCATTCAAAGACTGCGTATCCTGCAGTACACGATATATACCCTCTCCTACTACACCGAATCCGAAAAGGCCTATGGTTAATTTTTTATGGCTCATTGTTATATTGATATTAAAAAGTGAAGAAAAAAGCGACCGCCGGGCACATAAAGCCCTAAGGTAGTGTACGGACTACCCGATAGCTGGTTAAGCTAAGCGATCGCTGCTACTATAAAAGGAAGATTAAACGGCTTGTGCAGTAGTTGCTGTAGCACTCACTTGTGCTTTTACCAGGGCTTGCTCCAGATCTTTGATCAGGTCTTCTACCTCTTCAATGCCACAGCTGATGCGGATCAGGGAGTCTGCAACACCGGACTGCAGCCGTTTTTCACGAGGAATAGATTTGTGCGTCATTTGCGGAGGAGAACAGATCAGGCTTTTTACACCACCCAGGCTCTCGGCCAGTTTGAAGTATTGTGTATTGGTCACCAGTGCATTGGCAGCCGCTTCTGTATCTTCTTTCAAAGTGAAGGATATAACCCCTCCGAATAAGCCGTTTTGTTGTCTGGCCGCAATTTCATGATTCTTATGGCTGCTCAGACCAGGATAGTATACCGTATCTACAGCATCATGCGATTGCAGGAAGGTAGCGACCTGCAGGGCTGTTTCACATTGACGGGTTACCCGCAGGGTCAGTGTTTCAATACCACGGATCAGCAACCAGCAATCATTCGGTCCTAAAATACCACCAGAAGCATTTTGAATAAATTTGATCTGATCTGCCAGTTCTGTATTGTTTACCACAACCAGACCGGCAACCAGGTCTGAGTGGCCGCCCAGGTACTTGGTACCGCTGTGAATGATGATATCTGCACCCAGCTGGAACGGTTGTTGTGCCACCGGAGAAGCGAAAGTATTGTCTACGACTACCAGTGCATTGAAGGACTTTGCAATTGCCGCAATGCGTTCAATATCGGAAACTTTCAACGTAGGATTGGTAGGCGATTCCAGCCAGATCAGCTTTGTCTTTTCATTGATATACTGTAGCACATTATCCGCTTCGGTAGTATCTACATAATGCACCTTAATACCAAATTTGGCATATACATGTGTGAACAGGCGATAAGCACCACCATAGATATCATCTACTGCAATGATCTCATCTCCGGCACTTAACAGTTTCAGTACTGCATCAATAGCAGCTAATCCGGTTGCGAACGCATAAGCATTTGTGCCCCCTTCGAGATGTGCAACCAGTTGCTCCAGCGCCGCGCGGGTAGGATTGTTAGAACGGGCATAGTCAAAGCCTTTGTGTACACCAGGTGCATCCTGTACGAAAGTTGCTGTTTGGTAGATGGGTACAGAGATAGAACCGGTTAATGGGTCTACTGGAAGAGAATGAATCAGTTGTGTTGTGTTGATACTCATTGTGATTTTATTTTTTCAGGTTAAAAAATAAATCACTTATGCAGTGTACTCACAGAAGCGCATAAAATGAAAAAAGCGCTCCTGATAGTCAGAAGCGCTTTTCAATATCGTACGTTTATTGATTGCAAGAATTCTGAACTTATCTTTCCCGCATTGCTGCGAGCTGGAGTTGGCACCTTACTTCGCCCGGAGGCAAAAGCAGGTTGTCAAGGTGTCATCGGGCCATATCCCTCTACCTTTCTGAATAAGTAATTTTTTAAAGAACTGATGCAAAGGTAATAGCAAAGATTTCAATTGACCAAATATTTTTTTGAAAAAATATTTTTACATCGGGCAGATATACCGACATAAATATCAAACGTAATACACAAAACATATAATAATCAATGTATTATAAACTTAATAATAGTACATTCGTTTATCAAAAAAATACTGAGAAAGTCTTTTTACTAGCCTATAGCCGTATTCCCTACACCAGCATTGTCTTAAGATTTAGAGGATATATAAGCATTAATCCCGCTATTCCCGAAATGAAGAACAGGCCCATGCTTAAAGTATGTGAAAGCACAAGGTCAGACATTAATGGCAGCAAATGCATTTAAGGTCTTTAATTGCAGGCTAAAATATATTCATACCTTCTCTTTGTACCTTATGTGCATTTTGCCCTCATAAAAGGCATTAAAAAAGCGCAAACCATATGGTTTGCGCTTTACTATATCAATGTTAGATTGATTATTTTTTACCTTTTGCTGCTTCAGTTTCAGCTTGACGCAGTGCACGAGTCATAACTACAGATGCTACCGGTTGACGGCCAGACATCATGATTTCTATGTTACCTGCAGCGATATCTTCAACGCGTAAGTTACCGTTCAGTTCCAGGTTAGTCAGATCAACTTTAATACCTTCAGTCAGATCTTTAGGGAAAGCACGTACTTTTACTTTTTTCAGACGTAATTGCAGACGACCACCCGCTTTAACACCGGCAGGCTGACCTTCGAAAATGAAAGGCAGGTTTGCGATTACTTTCTTGTCTTCAACCAGCTCCAGGAAATCAATGTGGTTCAGACGGTCAGTTACTACATCAAATTGCAGATCTTTAACGATCGCTTTGTAGCTTTTACCATCAACTTTGATTTCAGCAATCTGGAATGCAGAAGTGTACACCAGAGAACGGAATGATAATACCGGAGCATAGAAGTGTACTTCTTCTTTACCACCGTAGATAACGCCTAATACATTACCTTGGCTACGCAGATCGCGAGCGGCTTTCTTGCCTGAGTCAGTTCTCAATTGTCCTTCGATAACAACTGTGTTCATAATTTGTATTAACTTGTACTTTTCAGTGTTAAACGGTATTCTGGCAAACGTTTAAAGCTGAATCGTGATGAATATTAAATTTAATTTTTGCCCCCAGGGCTTCACCAGATTTTGTTGTTAAACACGTAGTTTAGATTCTTACTTAAACCAGTTTTGGTTTATGTGCAAACAAGCTTGTAATAGACTTGTTCTCAAAAGTATTTTTAATGGCTATGGCAAATAATTGCGCACTAGTCAGTACTTCAATTTTATCAGATGTTCCTTTCAGTGGCATTGTATCACATACAACCAATTTTTCCAATACAGAATTATTGATGTTTTCATATGCTTTACCGCTTAATACAGGGTGTGTACAGAATGCACGCACACTTAAAGCGCCTTTTTCCTTCAGGATAGCAGCTGCTTTACACAGCGTACCTGCAGTATCACAAATGTCATCGATCAGGATCACGTTCTTACCACTCACATCACCGATTACCGTCATAGAACCCACTTCATTAGCCTTCTTACGGTATTTGTCACAGATTACCATCTCAGCGCCGAAGTAGCTGGCTACTTCTCTTACACGGTTGGTACTGCCCACATCCGGAGCGGCGAAAATGAAATTGTCCAGTTTCAGGTTTTCGATATACGGGATAAAGATGGCTGAACTGTCCAGGTGATCCACAGGGATATCAAAGAAACCCTGGATCTGCGGAGCGTGTAAATCCATAGTCATTACACGGTCTGCCCCTGCTTCGGTTAACAGGTTAGCGATTAACTTAGACGCGATAGATACACGTGGTCTGTCTTTACGATCCTGTCTGGCGAATCCATAATAAGGAATTACCGCAGTGATGTAACCTGCAGAAGCACGACGTGCAGCATCGATCATCATCAACAACTCCATTAAGTTGTCTGTAGGAGCACAGGTAGATTGTACTAAAAAAACATGATCTCCACGTACAGACTCCTTAAAAACCGGCTGAAACTCACCATCACTAAACTTCTGAATACTTACTTCACTTAGTTTCTTTCCTGCTGCTTTGGCAATTGCTTCCGCCAAATATTGGGACACGGTACCCGAAAAGATTTTTACTGATGGTTGCATTAAATCAACTTTTTAGAAAATTGAGTGCAAAGGTACAGATATTTCTTAAATAAAATCAAGAAAAATCGAGAGGTATAACGAAGAAACAATATGTGCATCAAATGCCCAAATAATTTCTGTTATTTTCCGGTAAAATAAATCTATTTTCAGCCTGTGATTGCGATCATCAGCGGCAAAATACTGAATGCCTGGAAAGTAAACCCCAATGTGTGGTTATTTAAACTGAAGCAGTACCTCAGCAGCTTCGGTCTGCCTCAGTTACACTGGGAGATTTTTGGTGGCAATGCCCTGCTCTTAAAAGTAGCGGCACAGGATGCCCTGTGGACGGCCATTTGCATCAAAGCAATCTTCCGCCAGGTACCGGAACTGGACATTGCCCTGGCTATAGGTCTGGGTACAGAAGCGCAAACCGGATCATCTCTGCGCAATGGTACCGGAACAGCATATGATTACTGCAACTGGCAGGCAGAGGAGCGCATTCCGAAACAGGCGACCTTTGCGCTGCAATCAGCCAATCCCTCCTTCGACCGCCAGTTCAACCTCTTATTGCATTTTGCACTGGCGAGTATGAACGAATGGTCTGTACTGGAAGCCGAAATTGTTGAACTCAGCATTATCTTCCCCGAAAAAAGCCAGCAGGAAATCGCCGACTGGCTCCGCATCCGGCAATCGGCCGTGAGTCAGCGACGCAAAAGAGCGCACTTTGACCTTTTAGCTCAACTCAATCAATATTATAAAAACGAATTAACCACGATTACGGAAGTATATGGCCCCTTATAAGCATCTGTTCGACGCCTTATTCCAAAGCAAATTTGCCCTGAAAATCCAGGCCCTGAAAGACCTGAAGATCATTGCAGAACGGGAACCGGAGGTTATTGTCCCCTATTTTCCTCAACTCTTTACTGAAGCGAAAGAAGGCTCTGAAAAACTGAAATGGGGCGTGATGATGCTCATCAGTATGTGCGCGCACCTGGACAAAGAAGCGATCTTCGAACAACTGGGTCTTTTTGCCGCTATTGCAGATGGCCCTTCAGTAATTGCGAGAGATGCTTATGTACGTATGCTGGCGATGCTCTCGCAGGAGCAGCAATATACAGATACGACTACTGCCCTGCTGCTGGATGAGGTGCTGAAAAGTCCGGTCAATCAATTGCCGAGCTATGCCGAGACCGCAACGAAACATATCCCTGCGACGCACTACACACAACTGGCCGAGATCATCAGCATGCGCCTGCCCGATGTGGAAGATTACCCGCCTAAAGAGAAAAAGTTACAGCGTTATCTGAAACTCTTAAAGAAAGGCTAATTCAAGATTACAGCAGTTTTTTTGTACCTTTCCCTCAGCAAAAAAACGTATTTTTGTACACGCACTAAAACAAGAAAATATATGTTATCGAAAACAATGCAAGATGCCCTGAACAAACAGGTCGCTATGGAAGCAGCATCTTCTCAAGCATATCTAGCAATGGCCAGCTGGGCCGAAATTCAACCCGGTCTGGATGGTGTTACAAACTTCTTCTATCAGCAAAGTGATGAAGAGCGTGTACACATGCTGAAACTGATTCGCTATATTAATGAACGTGGTGGATTTGCAATCGTTCCTAGCCTGGAGCAGCCTAACATTACATTTCAATCCCTGCAACGTGTATTTGAAGAATTCCTGAAACATGAGATCGCAGTATCTGAAAGTATCAACGAACTGGTGGGCCTGGCCTTACAGGAAAGAGATTTTTCTACACATAACTTCCTGCAATGGTATGTAACCGAGCAACTGGAAGAAGAAGCACTGGCACGTACCCTGAATGATAAGCTGGAACTGGTGGGCGATGACAAGGGTGGTATTTACCTTTTCGACAAAGACATCCTGCTGTTCCGCAGTGCGATCAGTAAAGATAATAATGCAGCGGGCTAAGTATGCTTTAGTAAAACAATATCAAATCAATAAACAACAAGATGTCAGGGGTAATGTACACTGACATCTTTTTTAGTATTTCCAACAGAGACAAAGACCGTAATGGAGCCGAATAGTATTTTTGAGAAAGCAGTAGCCTTTGTAAACCAGACCAATCAACCTATATTCCTGACCGGTAAAGCCGGAACGGGTAAGACCACCTTCTTAAGGCATATCAAGGAACATAGCCATAAACGTATGGCCGTGATTGCCCCTACAGGTGTGGCGGCTATTAATGCCGGTGGTACAACGATACACTCTTTCTTCAATCTACCCTTCGGCACTTATATCCCGACCAACAAAACGGTTTGGGGCGGTGCTTATGCCAATGTATATAACAAGAATCAACTCTTTGCAAAAGCGAAACTGACTAGCATCAAACGTGATATCATCAAGAGTCTCGATACCCTGATCATAGATGAGATCTCTATGGTGCGGGCCGATACGATGGATGCGATTGATGCCCTGCTGCGAATGGTGCGGTACAAACCAGACACACCTTTCGGTGGCGTGCAGATGATCTTTATCGGTGATATGTTCCAGCTGCCACCGGTGGTTAAAGATGAGGAATGGGAGCAATTGCAGGAAGTATATAATTCTCCGTTTTTCTTCGATGCCCTGGTCATGAAGGAAGCAGAGCCGGTATACATTGAACTGAAAAAGATATACCGTCAAAGCGATGAGCTCTTTATTAAAATCCTGAACAATGTTCGTAATAATACCTGCAATGAAGAGGACCTGGAGATTCTGAATGAGCATTACGACCCTTACTTTATCCCGGATGCCCACTCGGCCTACATTACCCTGACCACGCACAATTACAAGGCAGATGAAATAAACCAGGGTGCCCTGGAGCAACTCATGTCGGCTCCTATTGTATTTGAGGCAAAGATCACGGGCGAATTTCCTCAAAATGCCTACCCTGTCGACGAACAGCTCGTGCTGAAAACCGGTGCCCAGATCATGTTTATCAAAAATGATAAAGGCGAGAACCGGCGATTTTACAATGGTAAGATCGGCACTATTGAGCAGATTGATGCGGATGCGAAGCATATTACCGTCCGCTTCCCCAACGAGGCAGACCTGCTGGTGCTGGAGGCAGAGACCTGGAAAAATATCAAATACGATTTCGATAAAGAAAACGATGAAATAAAGGAACAGGAACTGGGCACCTATACCCAGTACCCGATTCGCCTTGCCTGGGCAGTAACCATCCATAAAAGCCAGGGGCTTACCTTTGAAAAGGCTATTATCGATGCCGGACAATCCTTTGCTCCCGGACAGGTATATGTGGCGCTCAGCCGGCTTACCCGGATCGATGGCATGGTGCTGAAATCAAAGATCACCTCGGCCAGTATCAATACCGATCCACGGATCATTGAATTTGCACAAAACGAGAGCCCTGAAGATGCCCTGGACAACCAGTTGCGCATGAGCCAGAAAATATTTGCAGAACAGGCCATTGCACAGGCATTTGACCTTGCAGAGGCTTATGATCTCTGGCTGGATTTCACCAAAGATATGATCAGGCGTGCGATACCGGAGAAGGAAGAAGCCTCAGAATTTGCCCTGGAAATGCTGAACCTGGTCAAAGAACTAGAACAGACCGGCAGGAGATTTGTACCCCAGATACATCAGCTACTGAACCTGAATGACGCAAACCGTTATCAGCAATTAAATGATCGTGTTCAGGCGGGTGCGGGCTGGTTCCTGAACAAACTGACCACCGTATTGCAGGCGGTAAGGCAACATGCCGAAGCATACCGGGTAAAGCAGAAAACCAAAAAATACATTAGCGAGGTAAAGGCACAGATACAGGCGCTGGAGCGCAAGCAGATACAGATCGAACAGGCTGCGGCAGTGGCTATGGGGCTTTCTGTTCAACTGAATATGGACACGGTAATGCAGGAGGTACATAAAATGTTTGCGCCGGTACCGATCGATGCAGCATCTGGCACTGCTGCTGACACAGAACCTAAACCAAAAGCAGAGAAGGGCCAGTCCAAAGCGATCAGCCTGGAACTGTTCAGGGAAGGTATGTCTATTGAAAAGATTGCCGAAACCCGCAATATGAGCGTCAATACCATATTCGGACACCTGGCAGATTGTGTCGCAGATGGCAGTATTGAAGCAGAACAGCTCCTGAGTAAGGATAAGCTTTCGGCTGTCCGTAAAGCCATGGAAGCCAATCCACACAAAACTTTAACAGAACTTAAAGAGATGCTTGGAGCTGATTACAGCTTTAATGATCTTAAGATCGGGAAAGCATATGAAGCCCGTAACACGCATCAACATTGATTATAAAATTGCATTGTCACAGAATTGTCAGCAAAAACAAGCCTATAGATAAAAGCTATTAAAAATGCCTCAAGACTCGCTGAAATTGAGTTAATTTTGCACAAATATTCAATTCAGGTTTAAACATGAAAAAGTCAAGTATCATTGTCTTAGTTTTGATTGCAGTTACGATTGGCGTTATTGTATCCTCTTTCGGCAGTTTCAGCACTTATGAAACCTTTGCCTCTGCGGCAGAAAAGCCAGGCAACACATTTGTCGTAATGGGCACATTAGATAAAGGCCAGGCTATGGAGTATGATCCTAAAGTAGATGCCAACAAATTTGTATTCTACGCAAAAGATCAGAAAGGTAAGCCCCTGCGTGTCATCTTTAACGGCACCAAACCTCAGGACTTTGAGCGCTCAGAGCAGCTGGTCATGACCGGTTTTGTAAAAGACAACGAATTTCACTGTGAAAAAATCCAGATGAAATGTCCGTCTAAATACGAAAACGACCAGGTCGTTGTTGCTAACAAGCCAGCCTAATTTCACTTTTTATCCCTTTAATCTTGGAACAAACATTTACAGGAGAACATTTATTGCCTGGGCAGATCGGGCAGTTCTTGTTGGTATTTTCCTTTGTCGCATCTTTATTTTCTTTATTCAGCTACCTGCAGGTTACTAAATTTGAAACCTCGAAGCCGGACCTTAGTCTGAGCTGGTTGAAACTATCCCGTATGAGCTATGTGCTGCACGCCTTTGCGATCATCGGGATTTTTATTACCCTCTTTTACATTATTCAAAACCACTTATTCGAATACCATTATGCCTGGAAGCACAGCTCTACAGGCCTTAAGGCGAAATACCTGCTGGCCTGTTTCTGGGAAGGTTCCGAAGGTAGCTTCCTGCTCTGGACCTTCTGGCATGCTGTACTCGGCTTCTTCGTACTCTGGCGCGGCAAACTTTGGGAAAGCCGTGTAATGGTTGTCGTACTGGTTGTACAGGCTATACTGTGTACCTTACAACTGGGCATTTACTTTGGCGACACCAAGATCGGTGGCTCTGCCTTCACCCTGCTGCGCAATGAAATGCAGGATGCACCTATCTTCCGCCAGGCCAATTACATGGAATTTATTACGGATGGTAAAGGACTGAATCCTTTGCTGCAGAACTACTGGATGGTCATACACCCTCCGGTACTGTTCCTTGGCTTTGCACTCACTTTATTTCCATTTGCCTACGGCCTTGCCGCCTTATGGAAGGGGGAATATAAAACATGGATCAATCCGGCGCTGCGCTGGACCCTGGCTACCGGTGCTATATTAGGCACAGGTATCATGATGGGTGGTGCATGGGCATATGAGAGTCTTACCTTTGGTGGTTACTGGGCATGGGACCCGGTGGAGAATGCTTCGCTGGTGCCCTGGCTGATCGTGATTGCCGGACTACATACCCTACTGATCTATAAAAGTACGGGACGCTCACTGAAAATAACCCTTATCTTCTTTATTCTCCAGTATGTACTGATCTGGTATTCGACCTTCCTTACCCGTACGGGTATCCTGGGCGATACTTCCGTACATGCCTTTACCGGCGAAGGCGCTTCTATGAAATGGCACTTGCTGATCGCTATCTTTATCCTGCTGATCTGGGGTGTTGCACTGATGATCGGTCGCTGGCGCAAAATGCCGCATATCGCGGGGGAAGAAGAGACCAGCAGCCGTGAATTCTGGATGCTGATCGGTTCTATAGCTTTCTTATTAAGTTCAATACAGATCATTGCCGCTACCTCGCTCCCTGTCTGGGCTCCTTTATACAAACAGATATTCGGTACCGACATTGCCCCTCCGACTAACAGAGAAGCGTATTACAACAATATACAGGTATGGTTTGCCATCGTTATTGCCCTGCTTACCGGTGCCACTCAATTCCTGAAATTCAAGAAGTCGGGTAACCTTAAAAAGTTCTGGACCGTAACCGGTATACTGATGTTATTATCCCTGGCGATCAGCGTATGGGTGATTAACTGGCAGAAGATTGCTCATGTACAATATATGGTGTACCTGTGTGTATCCTTATATGCCCTGTTCGGCAATATCTACTACCTGTTTACGGCACAGAAAGGCAACCTGAAGAAAGCAGGTGGTTCTGTAACCCATATTGGTTTTGCGATGATGCTGCTGGGTATCCTGTTCTCTTCTTACAAGAAGGAAGTGATCTCTAAAGACATCAGTGGTAAGGTGATGAACTTCGGTAAGGAGACCTTTGAAGAAAATGCACAGGAAAGCCGTAATAATGTTATGCTTTACCGTAATACGGCATTGCCCATGGGCGATTATATGGTACGCTACCTGGGTGACAGTACGGATACTAAAAATGATCCGCCGATCACTTACTTCCGCTTACGTTTCGAAAAAACGGATCCAAAAACCGGAGCAACCACGGAATCCTTTATGCTCTACCCGGATGCATTTATCAATGCTAAAGGTCAGGAAGGTCTGAGCTCTAACCCGGATGCACGCCATTACTGGAACAAAGATATCTTCGTATACATAACTTCTGCACCAGACCCTAAAGGCAAAACAGATACCAGCTCTTACCATCCGCTGGAGATCAAAAAAGGGGACAGTATATATGTAAGCAACGGCTACTTTGTATTCGAAGATTTCGACCCGAACATCCGTAACAAGAATTACACCAAAACCGAAGGAGACGTGCCAGTAGGCATTAACCTGCACGGCTATGATGTAAACGGTAGTGTGGGTACGATACAGCCGGTATTTTTTGTAAGAGGCAATGAGACCGGTACTGCATATGACTCTCTGAATGCGCTGGGAACTTTTATTAAAGTAGATAAAATAGACCCGATCAAGGAAACCATTACGCTGGGGATCAGACAAAGGGCACAACAGGATGATTACATCGTTATGAAGGCCCTGATCTTCCCGATGATATGGTTACTATGGCTAGGTATCATTATTATGATTACGGGCTTCTTTATCAGCCTCTGGGCAAGAAAAGGAATTAATGCCGCATAATATATAATCGTTAATATTTCATAAAATGGGCCGGAAACATCGCTTCCGGCCCATTTTATTTTTAAATTGCTGGTAAATAATCTTGTATTGTAATGAGCACATTTATATCAGGGTTACTAAGCCTTATATTACTGATGGCACCGGCCGGCAAGCAACCCTTAAATCGCTTTACGGAGCAGGCTGTGAAAGAGCATAAGTATATAGCCGTATACTTCTCCGGTTCGGACTGGTGCAGTCATTGCCACTACTTTAATACTCACATCCTGCAAAAGGATAGTGTACAGCAATTACTGAACCAGCATTATGTATATTACAATGCGGACTTTCCGCAACGCAAAAAATTACCGCCTGAAGACAAGCAATTGAATGATGTCTGGGCCGAAGCCCTGAACCCGGAAGGTGCATTCCCATTGTTCGTCATCTGCGATGAGCAGTTACAGATAAAAAGCCGCATTACCCGCGCTCATGCCATTGAAGCCGTTACGGACACATTAAAGAAATATAGCAATCGGTGATTCATATTCATAAAATACAGAATACCAACAGAATATTATCAATAAATTAAGAAAGATTAACCCTTTACTTACAAACAATTGCTTCCATATTGACACTTGTTGTCGTAGTTTTGCAGGTAACAAACATTATTTTTTATGAAAAAAATTGCATTATCAATAACTGCTCTTGCATTGGTTTTAGGTAGCAGTGTATCTACCTTCGCACAAAAAAGAGGTTTCTACAGTCAGCCTTACAAAACAAGAAACAGTGGTTCTTTCAGTAAAAGTACTGGCTTGCTTTCTATCGGTATTGGTGTACCGGATGTATATGGCAACTACAAATTGGGCTTACCTCCGTTGTATGTAAAATATGAACATGGTGTTGCCAATGAAATCGGTATCGGTTTCTTAGGTGGCGTAGGTACTGGTTCCTACAAATTTGGAGGTGACCGTTACGGCTACGTAGAGACTACACTGGCGGCAATGGGATATTATCACTTCAACAAACTGATCCCGGTATCCAAACTGGATGTATATGCTGGTGTTGGTGTTGGTGTAAACATCCTGAGCGACAACTTTGCTGATGCTACCGATGTAACTCCTGTGATCATAGGTAAAGCAGGTGCGCGATATTATTTCAATCCTAAATTCGCTGTTTACGCGGAAGTAGGTTACGACATGCTGAGCCCGGCTAATGCGGGTATCACTTTAAGATTCTAATCCTTAAATGATAAAAAGGAAAGCGCGGAACTGGATCAGTTCCGCGCTTTCCTTTTTTATTTGTTGCGTTACAAATTACTAAAATCGGTTTTTTTGCCTTTCGATAAAGTCTTTTTTCTCCAGGTATGTATCCAGTTTATCTTTAGGAATACGCAAGTGAAATTTCACTTTTTCTCCGGCATTAAAATCGTCTACAAAGCTGTAGAAATCATAGTTCCATTTGCCCAGTAACCTGCGGTCTACCTCCAATACATTGGCCAGCACATCCATATCGATCGGTTTTTTGATCTCTACGATCGCCATTGTTTTCAATTCCTCTTCTGAGAAACGTAACAGCAATGGATTTTTAGGTTTTGCAGGCATTGTATCTGCGGCAGCACCGGGCTTATCAAGGCCTACATTCAGCCATTTCCAGTTAAAGTTACCAGGTAAACTATTTCCTACATAATTTTCCATACGCTCCATCACCGTAGCGGTTGCAATAAAAGCCATAACGTGGTTTTGCGTCTCGGCAGGCAGGTATTTCTTAATTGCGAAGAAATCTGCTTTACCGGTTTTTTTAATGGCATCCATTACGGGTCTCGGGCCACTGTTATATGCCGCAACCACCAGCAACCAGTCCTGAAACTGATCGTACAGGTAGTTTACATATTTAGCAGCTGCGTTGGTCGATTTACCCCAGTCTTTACGCTCATCTACTTTCTCATTCACCACCAGGCCCATAAACTGGCCGGTAGCCGGCATAAACTGCCATGGACCCACTGCTCCTACAGGAGAGGTAGCACTGCTGTTAAAAGCAGATTCTATCACACAGAGATATTTCATCTCCAGTGGCACTTCCCTTCTGTCGAAAGTACGGTCGATAATTTTAAAGTAGCGGTTGCTTCTTTGTTTAATGGTACTGAAGTGTCTTATATTATTCTGATAATAGTTCTTGACATAATTCAGTACATAATCATTATTCTTTCCAAAATAGGCGATCTCACCGGCTATAGGCACGTATTGATCTCCTTTTTCTTTACGGCTGCGCTCTGTAAGTTTATGCGGCGCATCCGCTGTTGTCGGCGTGTTTGTTTTGGTTGCTGATGCAGGTGTCAGGTCTGTTGGCTGCGCTGTTTTCTCCAGGGGTTTCGGAGCAGCGGCTTTCATGGGAGATACATTTTCTGCTAGGGGTTTATTGTCTTCTTTTACCTTCTTTTGTGCAAAAGTTACACTTGGCACGTACATCATCACCGCACAAAAAATCTTTTTCCAAGGCATTTTTACTATTTTAATCGGTTAAAAAACAATTCCAGCAAGCTTATTTTTGGTATAATAAACCAACCCGAATCCATACACTTCATTAGAACGAAATACATCGGCATTGTTTAATACCGATGCATTAATTCCAATACAATAATAACAATTTTTTTGTAAAAAAAATAATAAAAAATTAAAACCGGGTAAGCCTTATTTTGATATAAGTCTTACCCGGTTTCACCTAAAATGTACGTACGTTATACGTTATTATTTGTTCTGATTCGCGTTAGGTGTTTCATTGATGCCGCTTTCGATCTCTTTTTTCACACCTTCTTTAGCATCGTTGAACTCTCTAATACCTCTTCCTATGCCTTTTGCCAGCTCAGGAATCTTACGGCCGCCAAATAAAATAACTACTACCAAAACGATCCACAACCATTCGCCGCCGCTTGGCATAGAAATTAATAAGGCCGGATTTAATGAAGATATTGCCATCTCGCTCGAATTTTAAAAGTATTTATAAAATAATAAAGCAAAATTAAGTGATAAATTCTGCAAATACACAAACTTTAACAAAAAATCTAACCCGTTTTAGGCCTTCTGCTTCCACAAAAGACTACTGTCTCCATAGCTCAGAAAACGAAAATCGTGCTCCAGTGCGTAAGTATAAACCTTTCCCCAATCCGGCCCGATCAGGGCAGAAACCAGTAGCAATAAAGTGCTCTCCGGCTGATGAAAATTGGTAACCAGCGCATCAATCATCCTGAAGCGATACCCTGGTGCGATAATGATCTGCGTCTTGGTTACCAGGCGATTGCGGTTGCGCTCCTGCAGATAGTTTATAATCTGTTGTAAAGCGGCTACGGCAGTAAGATCAGTTTCAGTACTATATGGTACCCACTGGCTAACCGCAACCTCATCCAATGTATGCCCCTGGTGCAGCAACACGCCGATCCAGTACAGGCTTTCCAGCGTACGGCAGGAAGTTGTACCTACAGCGATAAGCGGCTTACCGGATTGCACTTGTTGCAATAGCTGTTCTATACAATCAAGGGTTACTTCTATCCACTCTGCATGCATTTCATGCCCCTCCATCGTCTCACTCTTTACCGGTTTAAAGGTGCCGGCACCGACATGCAGGGTTACAAAGTTTTCCGTAATTCCTTTTTGGCCCAGTCCTTCCAGAATGCGGTCTGTAAAATGCAGGGCAGCGGTGGGTGCAGCAACACTCCCCTCTTCTTTGGCAAATATAGTTTGATAGGTTTGTTCATCTTCCGGCTCTGCCTCACGGTTGAGGTAAGGCGGCAGGGGCACTTTACCGGCCAGGTGCAGGATCTCTGCGAAACTCAGCTCCGGCTGATTCCAGTATAATTTCAAAGTATAAGTTCCGGGATTCTTCTGTACCATTTCGGCAAAGACCATCAATTCCTCCGAAACCTTAAGTTCCAGTACCTGGCCCTCTTTCCACTTCCCGGCACCGCCGAGAAAACAAGTCCAGTGGACTTGCTCCCGCTCAGACATGGCCGTTTGTATATCGGGGTAGCGGGCATCCGGCTCCAGGCAGAATACCTCTATCTTACCCCCGGTTGGTTTCTGAAACAACAGGCGGGCATGTACTACTTTGGTCTGGTTAAAGACCATCATACTTTCTGAAGGAATGAACCCGGGTAATTGTCCGAAGCCTGTTTCGGTAATCGCTCCGTCCCGGTACACCAGCAGCTTAGACTGGTCTCTCTGCGCTAAGGGGTATTTGGCAATTTTCTCATCCGGCAGTCCGTAACGGTATGCCGCGATGTTAATATCTTTAGGGTGCATTAATTATTGATTGATAAAAAAGCAATAGACCTCTTTAGGTCCGTGTACACCGGTAACCAGCGTCTTTTCAATATCTGCAGTGCGGCTTGGCCCTGTATTCAGGTTGATCATAGAAGGCATATTATGTACCCCATACTTATTCTGCATCAGCTTCAAGGCAATATCTATATCATCCACAATATTATGGGGATATACTACTATAATGTGCACAGGAAAATAAATAGGTGCTGTACGGCCAAAAGGTTGTTTACTGCTAAAGAGCAGACTTCCGGTACGGGCTACCGCAGCCTCACACTCCGTGATACAGGCATCGGCCTGCGTATTCCAGAGATTAAGGTCACGGACAAAATTCAGCTGCTTATGCACCAGGAAGGTAAAGATATTGGCCGGGGCACATACGATCTCCTTCCACTGTTTTGCCAGTGCAAGCTCTCTTAATTGGACGCTGAAATCGTCTTCATCACTACAGTACACGAAATTACCGCCCGATTTACTGAACTCATACGCAAAGCTCTCTTCCGGGCTGGCCTGCTCCATAGGGGCATATACATTGGCCGGCGGAATATTATCTAATTCCGGAAATGGTTTACGCACACTTTCATCCTGCAGTGCAGCACGCACCCGCTTCAGGATATTTTCTTTCGCTTTTGAGGTTTTGAATACAGCCATAATCGGTATTGAAAAGGATTATCAGTGATCAGGACCTGCAAAATTAGGGGAAATGCTGCATAAGACAGCGTATTTAAAAACGGGGATGGAATTTCTGCAATGTCTGCTGTAAGAAATTACGATCCAGGTGGGTGTATATTTCTGTTGTGGTAATGCTTTCATGTCCCAGCATTTCCTGTACGGCACGCAGATCTGCTCCGTTCTCTACTAAATGTGTAGCAAAACTGTGACGCAAGGTATGCGGGTATATATTTTTCTGAATACCCGCTGTGGCAGCCGCTTTTTTAATGATCAGGAAAATCATGACACGACTGAGTCCCTTTCCATGTTTGTTCAGGAACAGTATATCCTCAAATCCATTGACAATTTTACCTTGCTTCCGGATGTGTTCTTTATACAGGTTAATATACCTAACCGCCTCATCTCCTATCGGCACCAGGCGCTCTTTATTGCCCTTGCCAATCACGCGGATAAAGCCAGCATCAAGATACAGGTTCGATATCTTCAACCCGATCAGTTCCGAAACGCGCAGTCCGCAACTGTACATAGTCTCCAGTATCGCACGGTTACGTTGCCCGTCGAAGGTACTATGGTCAATATGTTCAAATAAAAGATTAATTTCCTCCAGGCTCAATACATCCGGCAGCTTTCGCTGTATCTTGGGTGTCTCCAGGAAAGTTGTGGGATCGGCTGTAATCACCTGTTCTACAAACAGGAAATAAAAAAAAGATTTCAGCCCGGATATAATACGGGCCTGAGATGTAGCGGCCATAGCCACTTCATTAATAGATTCCAGGAAAGATAAAAGATGATGTAATTCTATAGCTTCAAACCTTATATCCGGGTATTGCCGGTCAAGGAATTGCAATAAAAGCTGTACATCGTGTACATAAGCCTGAACAGAGTTTTGCGACAAAGACTTCTCCAGTTGCAGATAGGCTTTAAATCCGGTAATGTAATCTGCAGCCAGCATTAGTCATGCATTTTATCCATCAGGTCGGAAAGCAGCATCGCTTCCTCTTCGGTAAGATTCTTAGACATTATCGCGTGCTCCTGGTCCAGTACTTTAGGCGTCAGCATATCCAGAAACTCTTTTCCCTTTGCAGAAATGGTGACCAGCGCAACGCGCTTGTCCACCTTGCTCATCTCTTTTTTAATGTGCCCCTTATCCAGCAGTTTATCAATGATGCGCGTTACATTAGATGCCTTAAACAGCATGCGTTGTTGTATAGAGGCTACAGTAAGCGGGGTATTGCTACCATTGAGGATACGCAGTACGTTATACTGTGCGCTGGTAATACCATGTGATTTAAACATTGGAGACATCTTCTGGTCTATCCAGATACCAGAGAAAATAACATTCAGACAAACTTTATGGAAACTGTCCCGGATAGTCTGGGTCATCAACACTTCTTCTAACTTCATAACACTAGGCTGGCAACAATATTTTAATAAACATTAAGATATATACTAATGGCAAATGTATCACATTTTAACTTTAATAGTATAATTTTACTGTTAATGAGAAGAAAAGCTATTCCTATACTGAAGAAATACTGGCGCATACTCATTAATGCCGGCAATGGCTTTGCCAATGACCGTGCTACCAAACTCAGTGCGGCACTGGCTTACAACACTATTTTTTCCCTGCCGCCCATGCTGCTGCTGATCATTATTATCGGGGGTACATTCTATGGACAAAAGGCACTGGAGGGGCGCTTATTTTCCGAATTACAACAATATATAGGACCCAATACGGCATTCCAGATACAGGAGGTAATGTCTAAGATCAATTTCCAGAAGAACAGCGGATTGGCCACCACCATCAGTATTATAGTACTGACCATTGGTGCCACCGGGATCTTTGCGGAAATACAGGATTCCCTCAATATGATCTGGGGGGTACGGGCCAAAGCCAAGAAGGGTTTCATCAAACTCCTGATCACCCGCGCACTTTCCTTTACCATGATCATCGGACTGGGATTCTTACTACTCGTCTCTCTTGTGCTGAATGCGCTACTGCTCGGTTTTGGTAAATTTATGATGGGCAAACTTCCTTTCATACCGGTTGCCTTGCTGGACAGTGTCAATACTGGCTTTGTATTTGTAATACTCACCTTCCTGTTTATGGTAATCTTTAAGATGCTGCCCGATGTAAAGATCCGCTGGACGCAAGTTTTACCGGGTGCTATCATCACTACCCTGCTTTTCTTCCTGGGTAAATACCTGATCGGACTATATATCAGCAGCAGTACCATAGCGAGTTTGTACGGAGCAGCCGGTTCAGTAATTATCTTACTGCTCTGGATCTACTATTCCGCTTTAATTCTTTACTTTGGGGCCGAATTTACCCGGGCATATATGGAGGAACAAGGACTGAGGATACAGCCCACCACATATGCAGAATATAGTGACCGTCTGCTCCTCAAAGAGCACCTGGAACAACATTATAAAGACTCCTCGGGATCAAAATCATTAATTGAATAGCAGACATGAATAGTTTTAATACTATTTTCAATATACAGGTATTCGGCGCTTCGCACGGACCATTGGTTGGGGTTACCCTTGATCATGTACCTGCAGGTATCGCCATACACACTACCGACTTCCTTCCGGACCTGGAGCGCAGGAAGGGTGGCCAGAAAGGAGCCACCCCAAGGGTTGAGGAGGATATTCCGCAGATCGTATCCGGTTATTTTAACGGGTATACGACCGGCGCACCACTCACTATTTTATTTGAAAATAATAATACCCGATCTGAGGCATACACTAAACAAAGAGACTTTTACCGTCCGGGACATGCCGACTTTGTAGCGCATGAGAAATTCGGCGGATTTGAAGATTACAGGGGCGGCGGGCATTTCAGCGCCCGGCTGACCACAGGCATTGTAGCTGCTGGTGTGATTGCCAAAAAGATCCTGGGCAATATCACTTTTGAAGCACTCGTTACCGAAGCCGGTGGCCTGCAGGATATAGATGCTGCACTGGAGAAAGCTATTGCTGCCAAAGACAGTATAGGTGGTATTGTATCCTGTATGATTAAGAATGTACCTGTTGGCTGGGGCGAACCCTTCTGGGATAGTATAGAGAGCCGTATGGCCCAGGCCATGTTCTCTATACCAGCTGTAAAAGGTGTGGAGTTCGGGTCGGGCTTTGCTGCGGCCCGCATGATGGGCTCGGAGCATAATGACACTTACATGGATAACAACGGGCATACCCGCACCAATCATGCAGGAGGCATCATCGGAGGCATCTCTAATGGCAATGACCTTACCTTCAGACTAGCCTTCAAACCGACTGCCTCTACTCCTAAAGAACAACAGACTTTTAATCATGTGACGCAGCAAGTGGAACCTTTTTCTGTAAAAGGACGACATGATCTTTGTGTTGCCCTTCGTGCACCCGTGATCGTAGAAGCAATGGCAGCCCTGGTGCTTGCCGACCTGATGATGTTACATAAAGCTAGACTGTAAAATGACTTTTTCTGAAATTGCGAAACTGGTACGCCTGCCCAATCTGGTGATTGTATGGGGTACGCAGATGCTGACCTGGTTCTGCCTGTTGCTGCCGCTATCCCGGATCACAGGCCAACCCTTATTCCTTGATGCCGCACATGCGCTGCTGCTCAGCCTTTCCACAGTGCTGATAGCTGCGGGAGGGTATGTCATCAATGACTATTTCGATGTGAAAATCGATGCGATAAACCGTCCGGAGAAATCCCTGATCGGTAAGGATATTAATCCTAAAGTGGCAATATTGCTGCATAACTTTTGTAATGTAGCTGGCCTGATCATCGCTGCACTGCTGGCTTACCAGTTAAAAAGCCCGGCTGCATTCGCCATACCTTTTATCTCCACGATATTGCTCTGGTTTTATTCCACCCATTTCAAACGGCAATATGTCATCGGCAATGTAGTGGTCGCTATACTCACTGCCATGTCTATCGCAATTTTCATCGCATATGAGCCTTTAGCACAAAGCTACTTTTCCTTTGTACTGCTGGAGACCCCCGAAGGTGTTATGAAACTAAACCCGGTCTGGATCTTACTGGTTTATAGCTTTTTTGCCTTTATGCTGACCTGGATCAGGGAGATCATTAAAGACATGGAGGATTTTAAGGGCGATGCGGAAGATGGTTGTGTAACTATGCCGATCAGGATAGGTTTGCAAAAAACAATCCTCTTCATCAGGATACTGACAACGCTCACCCTTATCCCGGTGCTGATTGCAACCACATACCTGTTTATGCATTCATGGTGGGTACTGGGCACTTATGCCCTGCTGGCGCTCACCTTCCCTATGATATACCTGGGTATGAATATAGGCAAATCTCTGACTCAGAAACACTTTGCCTATTACAGTAAATACTTAAAGATCCTGATGCTTTTAGGTATCTTTACCCTCATTTTATATTACATTATTCAATAACAATTCTGCGTACATGAACCTGATTCTGGCCTCTGCCTCTCCCCGAAGAAAACAACTACTCAGCGATGCCGGTTATACTTTTGATATTGTAGTGGCACATACTGATGAGTCCTTTCCCGAAAGCTTACCTATAGACCAGGTGCCGGAATATATAGCCCGTGAAAAGGCCCTGGCGGTACAAGGCCTGTTATCAGAAAAAGCTGCTGATGCTATTATTATTGCTGCAGATACAGTGGTGGTGCTGGAAGATGAAATCATAGGCAAACCTGATGGTGCAGCACATGCCAAAAAAATATTGCAGAAACTGTCCGGCAAAACGCATCGTGTTATTACCGGAGTATACCTGTTACAAGGCGAAGCAGCGCAGAGTTTTCATAGTATCACATCTGTAACCTTTAACCCGATTACAGATACGCAGATCGATTACTATATTGAAAAATTCAGGCCATTTGACAAAGCCGGGGCCTATGCGATCCAGGAATGGATTGGCCTTATCGGCGTATCACATATAAACGGAGACATTTATAATGTCATCGGGCTGCCGGTCAACAAACTGGCCACTGCCCTGACCTCCTGGAATATTTTCGCCGTATAAATATTTGAATTGTTATTTTTGTGGCCATCGCAATTTATCATACCTGAATATCATGAATAAAAGTACCCCAGCATATATAACCGGGATAGGCATTATCAGCGCTATCGGAGACAATGTAGCCGAAAACTGTACCGCATTGACTGAAGAGCGGGCCGGCATTGCTCCGGCAACGTACCTGCAGACAATACATCCCTTTCCGGTGGGTGAAATTAGGTATTCAAATAAGGAGCTGGCGAAAATAGCGGGTGTACTCCCTACTTTCCCACGCACTGCTTTACTGAGTATTATTGCCGCGAAGGAGGCCTTTGCGCCATTCATCGGTAAAACAGAAGGCCTGAAGGCCGGGGTGATATCGGCTAATACTGTTGGTGGGATGGATCTTTCTGAAACTATGTTTGAAGCAGTCGCTGAAAGAAAAGCAATGGATAAACGTAAACTCTGGTATCATGAATGTGGTTCTATTACCGAGCTGACTGCACATGCAATCGGACTGGAGGATGCCTGGTCTACTTCCATAAGCACCGCCTGTTCTTCTTCTGCTAATACAATTATGCTGGGTGCACAACTGATTGAGCAAGGTAAACTGGATATTGTCATTGCCGGTGGTGCGGACAGTCTTTCCAAATTTACGCTTAACGGCTTCAATTCACTGATGATCCTGGATAAGGAACTGTGCCGCCCGTTTGACGAAAACCGCCAGGGACTTAATTTAGGAGAAGCCGCAGCTTATGTGGTACTGATGAGTGAACGTGCAGTGGCACAGACCGGCGCTGCAAAGAGGGCTATTCTTTCCGGTTATGCAAATGCGAATGATGCGCACCATCAGACCGCATCATCCCCGGACGGTACCGGAAACCAGCTGGCTATGGCGGGTGCACTGGCACAGGCAGGATTGCAACCCGGTGATATTGATTATATCAACCTGCATGGTACAGGTACGGCAAATAATGATTCTTCAGAAGGCATTGCCATTGAAAAAGTATTTGAAGGCTATCCCATTCCTGAAGCCAGCTCTACAAAGGCCTATACCGGGCATACATTAGGCGCAGCCGGATCGGTTGAGGCGGTATTTTCTGTATTAGCGATAGAAAAACAGGTAACCTGGCCGCATTTACGCATGCAGACGCCTATCAGCAGCCTGAACTGGCAGCCCAGCACACAAAGTGTAGCAAAGCCTATCCGTAATGTATTGTCCAATTCATTCGGATTCGGAGGCAATTGCTCAGCCCTGGTCATTTCTAAACCTTAGGGCTTCCCTGCTGCTCTTCGGCTACAGCCTTTATTCTTTTTAATAGTTCGGTCAGACAAGCCGCACTCGGCTCTATAGTGACCTGGTGCAGAATGTTCAATTCCCTGGAATATTGGTTATACAAATCCAGATCTGCAATCATTTCGATTGCGGCACCATTGGCATCGGTATGATGTGATGAAGTATGATGTAAAAGTAGTCCCATTCGATATTATTTAGTGTGCTTTCCAATTATAACGGTAGCTCACATTATTATCGTATGAAAATGAGATTCTAAAGAAATTTTTAACAAAAATTCTCTAAGCTTTTTATGAAATCGCCGTCTGGCGGCTATTTGACGATGACGTAAACGTCTTCCCCGTCCTTTTTATGATGGTAGCTCTCACGGGCGTATTGCTCCAGTACTTCAGGATTGGTCTTCAGTTGCTGCAATTCCGTATCCATGCTGTCAGACTCCAGGGTCATGTACTCGATCTTATTATTCAGTTCATCGAGCTCTTTCTGGCTTTCGCGGATGGTAAACAGATCATAAGGGCTAAAAAACAGCATCAACAAGGCAAACACAACGATGGCCAGCATATACTTGTTGGTAATGATTCTTAAAACCGTTTTCATCTGATATAAAATATTCGAAAAGCAAATTTCAGTAAAAAAACAATATAGCGCTACCTGTAGTTCTTTTTTGTGGATAATTAATTCCGGAAAATTGGTTTTTGAAAGATTGTCAAATAATAATACTTTTGCAAGCATATTATAACAATCTCAAAAGTACTTCAATAAACATCCATTATGTTGCAGGATTACACCGCATCAAGCGAAAAAGAAACCCGCGCCGGTTTTGGCGACGGCATTTATGAGCTGGCAAAGCAAAACCCTGATGTGGTGGCGCTTACGGCTGACCTTGCCGGATCTTTAAAGCTCAATAACTTCATCAAAGACTTCCCGGAAAGATTTGTACAGTGCGGTATTGCAGAAGCGAACATGATTGGTGTGGCTGCCGGTCTGGCTACTGCAGGTAAGATTCCTTACACAACTACCTTTGCAAACTTTTCGACATCACGTGTGTACGATCAGATTCGCCAGTCTGTTGCTTACAGCCATAAAAATGTAAAAATTTGTGCTTCTCATGCCGGACTGACTTTAGGTGAAGACGGTGCTACACACCAGATCCTGGAAGATATCGGTATGATGAGAATGCTGCCGGGTATGACGGTAATCGTGCCTTGTGACTACAACCAGACTAAAGCGGCCACTATTGCCATCAGCAAAATAGAGTCTCCGGTATACCTGAGATTCGGAAGGGTAAAATGGGCTAACTTCACTAAAGAAGATGGTTCTGACTTCGTAATTGGTAAAGCACAGGTGCTGAATGAAGGTACTGATGTAACCATCATTGCTTGCGGACACCTGGTATGGACTGCCCTGGAAGCGGCCAGAGAACTGGAAGCAAAAGGCCTGAGTGTTGAAGTAATCAATATGCACACGATTAAACCTCTGGATGAGGAAGCAGTGATCAAATCACTGACCAAAACCGGTTGTGTAGTTACTGCAGAAGAACACCAGATCAATGGTGGCCTGGGAGATGCTATTGCTAATGTAGCTTCCCGTAACTGTCCTGTACCACACGAATATGTAGCGGTAAATGATACTTTCGGCGAAAGCGGTAAACCAGTACAATTATTGGAAAAGTATGGTTTAGGCCAGACCAATATTATCGCTGCGGTAGAAAAAGTAATCGCGCGCAAACAGAAATAATCTGTAACAGAAATATTATCTTCGAAAACGCGCCCTCCGGCGCGTTTTCGCGTTATATACATATTACTTATCCCATTAAGAAGTTATGCAACAAAACACTAAGGCCTGGATAGCACTCATATTCATCTGTATTGCCTGGGGCACTACCTATCTGGGTATAAAATACGGACTGGAGGCCCTACCTCCCTTTCTGATGGCTGGCGTAAGGCAAACCATTGCAGGTCTGATCATAGGTCTGATGGCCTTAAGCAACCGCAAAGCCAATGACTGGTCTATGACCAACATTGGCAGACAAGCCCTGGTCGGTTTCCTGCTGATAACCCTTGGTAATGGCCTCGTGAGCTGGGCAGAAGCGTATATACCCAGCGGTGTAGCTGCCCTGGTATGTGCTACCATGCCGGTAATGTCTGTACTCATTACCCTGGCCAGGCACAAGCAGGAGCGGGTTAATGCATTTATTATTATAGGTATGCTCCTGGGATTTGCCGGTGTAGCCATCAATTTCAAGGATAGCGTAAGCGATTTGTCCAATACCAAATACCTGATGGGAATTGTAGCAACATTAGTGGCTACTACTAGCTGGGCATACGGTAGTATTATGGGCAAACGCAACAAGTCGGATGCTAATCCCGTCTTCAACAGTGCAGTACAGGTATTCAGCGGTGGTATCTTCTTATTACTGTTCAGTCCGCTGGTAGATGATTATCATAAAATCAATCTGCAGAATACACATGCCTTAATGGCAATTGTATACCTGATCACGGTTGGTTCCGTACTGGCTTATACTGCCTATATGTATGCCTTAAAACACCTGCCTGTAGGTGTGGTTATGATTTATGCCTATATCAATCCACTGGTAGCGGTGCTGTTGGGCTGGCAACTGGCGGGCGAGCCGCTGACACTGTATACGCTCCTGTCTTTCCTGTGTATTGCATTGGGTGTTTACCTGGTCAATTTAGGATATAAAAGATAGCAATCGGGAGCAGGAACAAAATTTGGCGTTTGCCCATAAATGGCTATTTTTGTTACATTTCATTCTTATACTTTAACGAGACGTATGGCACAGGATATTCCGATGGAAGATGACAAAGACTTACTGGTAGCTTTCAAAGTTGAAGCCACCAGGGAACGTGCCTATACCCGCATCGTCAAAAAATACCAGGAGCGCCTGTACTGGCACATCCGTCGCATGGTGATCAATCATGAGGATGCCAATGATGTGCTGCAGAATGTATTTATTAAAATATGGACCTACCTGGAGAACTTCCGAGAAGAGTCCAACCTATATACCTGGATGTACCGGATCGCTACCAATGAAACGCTGACTTTTCTTGAAAAAGAGAAAAAGCGCAGCTCCCTTTCTTTCAGCGATCACGAAAGCGGCCTGTCCAATAAACTACAGGCAGAAAAAGGCTTCGATGCCAATAAACTGGAATGGCGTTTACAACAGGCCATCCAATCCCTTCCCGATAAGCAAAAGCAGGTCTTCCTGCTCCGTTATTACGATGAAATGCCTTACGAAGAAATGTCAAAAGTCCTGGAGACCTCTACCGGTGCTTTAAAAGCATCTTATCATCATGCGGTGAAAAAAGTAGAAGAATTTTTAAAGAAGGATTAAACTTTTAACACGGGCCCATGTCTATAAAAGTGTTATGAAAAGGAATATTGACATACAAAAAGAGTGGGAAGCTATCGGAGCGAAATTCGACAGCCAAATTGCCTTGCCATCTTTCAAGATTCCAGACAATTATTTCGATACCTTCCCGGAAACCATGCTAAGTCTGGTTTCTGCCCCGGATACTACAGCCGGATTTTCCGTTACGGAAGAAGCTTATACGGTGCCACCAGGTTATTTTGAAGCATTGCCGCTACAATTACTGCAACAGGCACAGGCATTCGAATCGGTAACCCGTAGTACTTCTATAGAAGGACTGAGTAAACAGAATCCTTTCGAAGCCCCTGCACCACAGTATTTTGATCAGCTGGCCGATCAGCTGATGCACAAGATTCATGCAGAAGTAGCGCCGGAAGAGGAACTGAGTATCTCTCCCCTGCTGGCTTCACTGAAGCAATCAAATCCATTCAGCACACCGGAGATCAGTGTCAATATGGAGCAGATTTTCAGCGCCGTAAAACCGGAGCCTGAAGTCAAAACCAAAAAGGAGAGTCCGATGTTTGCAATAAGAAGACGTCTTTCTTTTGCTCAGTGGTCTGCAGCTGCTTCTATAGCCATCTTCTTTGTATTGGGCGCCCTGTGGTTACAAACCAACAAAATGAACAGCGTGCCTGCACAGTCTCTGGCTAATGAAAATGTAAATGTCAAAGCAAGTAAATTGCTGGCAAACATCCCGGACCAGGCATTGGCAGAATATGTAGAGCAACACTCAGAGGAATTTGACGAATTTATTTTAGAAGCAAACCTGGCCAGTGTACCGGCCACGGAACAGACCAAAAACCTGGAAGCGGCCATCGGAGATATTTCGGACGAAGACATACAGGCATACCTGAATACATACTAAGAAACTATTTTGGTGTACTATGATAAATCAGTATTATACCTTAAATTTGACCCATTATGAAACGTTACTTGATTCTTTTACTGCTCTCACTGAGTTTTAGTGCGGCCCCTATCTATGCTCAGAGCACGAGCGATGCCAAAATAAGGGCGATTAAAATCTCTCTGCTGACAGACAAAATGAGATTGAGTTCAGAGCAGGCTACAAGATTCTGGCCTGTATACAACCAGTACGAAAATGAAATGCGTGTAATCTGGAAAGCTTCCGGTTCGTTAAGGACCCAAAGGGGTATGACGGCCGAGGAAATTATAGATGAAAGACAAAAACTGGATGAAAGGAAATTAGCGATTAAAGCGAAATACAAAAATGAATTTCTGAATATTATCTCTGCCACGCAGCTGAACAATATGTACATTGCCGAAGCAGAATTCAAAGATCTCCTGCTCAAACAACTCAAGAAATAATTATTACGATTAAAAAACCAAAACGGTCTGGCTGATATCAGCCAGACCGTTTTGTTCATATTATCATTGCAGATTGCCGCGGTAAGTATGTAGCATTATACAGATACACAAAAAGCTACCTTCCGTTGGAAGGTAGCTTCAATATTGTAGGCAAAGATTGCTAAGATTATTTACGTAAACCTAATTTCGCGATTAATTCACGATAACCGTTCAGATTAGTACGGCTCATGTATTGTAATAAACGTTTACGTTGACCTACCATCTTGATCAGGCTCAGGTTGCTAGAGTGGTCTTTCTTGTTACCACCTTTGATATGAGCTGAAATGTGGTTGATACGCTCTGTCAACAAAGCAACTTGTGCTTCTACAGAACCAGTGTTTTTTTCAGAACCACCGTATGTTTTAAAAATGTTTGCTTTTTTAGCGTCGATTGTTGCGTTAGCCATTTTATTGTAATTATTTATACTTTGTCACAAAATTGGTTGGCAAAGGTAGGATATTTATTTTAAATAACCATAATATTTATTTTTCTTTCCCTTTTTTAGCCTTTAGACAAGGCATTCAGTACATCATATTGGGTAAGGATATGTACGTTACCGCTTTCATCCTTAGCCAGTACTGCATTGTTGTCTTTATTGATATAGCTGGTTAGGCGCTCCAGGGGGGTGTTCATGGCTACAAGCGGGATAGCTGCTTCCATAACCGTTTCTATTTCCTGTTCTTTTACCTGTACATCGGCCATTAATTTCTTGAACAATCCGTTCTGCGACAGGGCTCCTACGATTTCGCCTGCTTTCATTACCGGAATCTGCTCAATATCATATTTCTGCATCAATTCCATTGCCTGCGAAACTTTATCGCCTGCCTCTACGGTAACCAGTCTTCTTCTGCCCAGACCACCGATCAGATCCTGTACCGTATTTACATCCAGGAAGCCACGATCCAACATCCACTCATCATTATAGATCTTCGCTACATAACGGCTGCCGTGGTCATGGAAGATCACTACAACGACATCATCTTTAGTCAGCTGGTCTTTTAATTGTCTCAGACCCGCTACCGCAGAACCTGCAGAATAGCCTACGAAAATACCTTCTTCTTTAGTAATACGACGAGCCATAACCGCACCGTCTTTATCAGTTACCTGCTCAAAGTGGTCTATAGCGTCTTTGGCATAGTTTTCAGGCAGAAAATCTTCCCCGATCCCTTCTGTAATATAAGGGTGTACCTCATTCATATCCAGCTCACCGGTTTTAAACCATTTGGTCAGCAGAGAGCCGTAGCTATCAATAGCCCAGACTTTAATGTTAGGATTCTTTTCTTTCAGGTATTTACCTGTTCCGGTAATGGTACCACCGGTACCTGTAGCTACTACCAGATGCGTAATTTTCCCTTCGGTCTGTTCCCAGATTTCCGGACCAGTCTGCTCATAGTGCGCCAGTCGGTTGGCCAGGTTATCATATTGGTTTACATACCAGCTGTTCGGCACTTCTGTAGCCAGACGTTTCGATACAGAATAGTATGATTGCGGATCTTCCGGCTCTACATTGGTCGGGCAAATGATTACTTCTGCACCCAGAGCCTTCAGGATATCTGCTTTTTCTTTAGATTGTTTATCTGTAGTAGTAAAGATACAACGGTAGCCTTTCTGGATGGCTGCTAATGCGAGCCCCATACCGGTATTTCCGCTGGTGCCCTCGATAATCGTACCACCTGGTTTAATTTTGCCTTCCTGTTCAGCCACTTCCAGCATTTTCAGGGCCATACGGTCCTTAATACTGTTTCCCGGATTAAAAAACTCCACTTTAGCATAAACAGGGCAAGGTAAATCTGCCACTGTTTTATTCAATTTCACTAAAGGTGTGTCTCCTATAGTTTGTAAAATATTATCATATACTTTTTTGGATGCATCCATTATCAGCCTGATTTTTATAATGTTTAATGATGTTGTCAGAATCCGCAAAGGTAATGTTTAATTGCTTATCAGCATTAATACAAAATCATTTCTTAACTTGCAACATTATTGTCAATACAAGCATAATCAAAATGGAAAAACCCATTATCGGTATTACTACAGGTGATTTGAATGGCGTAGGTGTAGAAACGATTATTAAAACCTTATCGGACAACCGGATGATAGAGTTCTGTACTCCGGTCATTTTCGGTTCTAATAAAGTGATTAACTTTTACCGTAAACTGCTTCCTGAATTTGAACTTAAGTTTGCCAGCATCAAGAGTTTTGATGCGATCAATCCTAAGCAGGTCAATATTTTCAACTGCTGGGAAGAAGAAGTAATGATACAACCGGGAGAACTGACGGAGATCGCCGGCAAATATGCTGTACGCTCGCTGCAGGTGGCTACACAAAGTCTGAAAGAAGGACTTATTGATGCCATTGTAACCGCTCCTATACATAAAAAGAATACCCAGTCTGCTGAGTTTAATTTTACGGGTCACACTCCTTTTTTCAAAGCCGAGTTTGGCGCGAAGGATGTAGTGATGATGCTGTATGCAGATAATTTCCGTGTGGCATTGATCACGGAACACCTGCCTGTTGCTGAGGTGAGCAAACACATCACGAAAGAACTGATCATGAGCAGGATTGGCATCATCAAAGACTCTTTACAAAAAGATTTCGGCATCAATATACCTAAAATTGCGGTGCTGGGCCTGAACCCGCACGCCGGTGATAACGGCCTGATCGGAAAAGAAGAAGAACTGGTGATCAAACCGGCCATCGATGCACTACAGCAGAAAGGCATGCAGGTATTTGGCCCATACAGCGCCGACGGCTTTTTCGCTCATGGACAACACCATAAGTTTGATGTAGTTGTCGCCATGTATCATGATCAGGGACTGATCCCGTTCAAATCGCTGGCAGCCAGTGAAGGTGTAAATTATACCTGCGGGTTACCGGTAGTGCGTACCTCTCCCGATCATGGCACGGCATTTGACATAGCCGGACAAGGTATTGCCAGCCCGGACAGCTTGCGTGAGGCCGTATTTCAGGCGGTGCAGATCCTGCAACAAAGAGCAGAGTATGCAGCCAATACGACCAATCCTTTAAAAAGAAACCATATTGCCAAAGAACGATAAATTAATATAACAGTTTTGGAAGTAAATAAAGCAAAATATCTCATCAGCAGCCCGAGCGTATCTAAGTGTCCGACACCTGATCGCCCGGAGTATGCATTTATCGGCCGTTCCAATGTAGGTAAGTCATCATTGATCAACCTGCTGACTAACCAGAATGCGCTGGCCAAAGTATCGGCCAGTCCTGGTAAAACGGTAATGATCAATCACTTCCTGATCAATGCCAATGCAAAAGATGAAGGAGGCTGGTACCTGGTCGATCTTCCGGGATACGGCTATGCCAAGCGTTCTAAAACTCAGAGAGAACAATGGAAGAAGACAATGACGGATTATTTCTCCAAAAGAGAAAACCTGGTTACGGTATTTATACTGGTAGACAGTCGTTTATCTCCTCAGGCCATTGACCTGGAATTCCTGGGGCATTTAGGCGAGATCGGCGTTCCGTTCAATATAGTATTTACCAAGTCCGACAAAAACACTCAGGCCGACACTTCAAAAAATACCAAAACATTCATTAATAAGATGAAAGAAGAGTGGGAATACATTCCCCGCACCTTCATCACCTCTACCGTCAAGAAAAACGGGAGAAGGGAAATACTGGCTTATGTACAGGAATTGAATGATCAGTATAAAGAACAAGGTAACCAGTTGCTGGAACAATAATTTATTTACCTTACGGACCCGTTTCTGTTGTTTCGAATCATTCCTGAATTATATTTTTCTGCTCTGGCGACTTATCTGTCCTTCAGCGGAATGCAGGAACCCGGAACACGACATCATCTCCCTTTAAGGGCGCGTTGTGTAGGCGGTCAACTTTATACTACAACAATACATTAAACTATATACACATATTTCAACTAAGCATGCAACAATTAATTGAACAAGCATTTGCAGACCGCTCATTACTGCAGCAACCAAACTATGAAGAAGCTGTAAGATCCGTAATAGAAGCGGTAGATAAGGGTACCCTGCGTGTAGCAGAACCAACTGCAGACGGATGGAAAGTGAATGAATGGGTAAAACAGGCGATCCTGATGTATTTCGGCATCCAGAAAATGAAAACCTGGACACTGGAACCATTCGAATTCCATGACAAGATGGAACTGAAAAAAGATTATGCTGCACTGGGCGTACGTGCTGTACCTCATGCAGTGGCCCGTTATGGTGCATATATTGCTAAAAATGTAGTGCTGATGCCCAGCTATGTAAATATAGGTGCATTCGTAGATGAAGGCACTATGGTAGATACATGGGCTACAGTGGGCAGCTGTGCGCAGATTGGTAAGAACGTACACCTTTCCGGTGGCGTGGGTATCGGTGGTGTACTGGAGCCGTTACAGGCTTCTCCTGTAATCATCGAAGACGGTTGCTTTATCGGTTCCCGTTGTATCGTTGTGGAAGGCGTGCATGTAGAGAAAGAAGCAGTACTGGGTGCCAATGTAGTATTGACCAAAAGTACCAAGATCATTGATGTGAGCGGTGCTGAACCGGTAGAATACAGAGGTCGTGTACCGGCCCGAAGTGTAGTGATTCCGGGTAGCTATACCAAATCATTCCCTGCCGGAGATTACCAGGTGAGCTGTGCACTGATTATTGGTCAGCGTAAAGAAAGCACCGATCTTAAAACATCACTGAATGATGCACTGAGAGATTTTAATGTAGCGGTATAAACCGTTTTTGTTACACTTATAAAACCCAAGCCTTAGGAAATACGTTGTGCAGATCAATGATCTGCCGGATTCCTAAGGCTTTGATTATATATGTTAAAATATATTAACAGTATTATTAGCCTGTTGTGCTGCAGCATAACAACAATATGGGCACAGGACTTTAAAGTAACCTGCCCCCGCAACTATGTGGTCGCGACAACCGAAAATATAATCCAGACACGGGTAGACAATATTTCCTGTAATAATATACTCGTGCGTACTGACAATGGTAAACTGAAAAAGATCGGTGACTGTACCTATATCCTCATTCCACTGCGGGCCGGTGATTGTAATATTGCCATCAGCAAAGTAGTGAATGGTAATGTGATTGACCTGGGCACCCGTGCATTTAAAGTCGTTAGTGAAAAAAATGCGGGGAACATGGCTTCCGAAAAGGGCAATAAAACTGCGAAACAGAAGGATGATGCACCTCCTATTGCCAAACCTAAGCTTATGCTGGCTGGCCTTAAAGGAGGCGACATACGCAAACTGATCCTGCAAAAACAGAAAGGCCTGAACCTGGAGGAAACTCCGGAGGTTAAAAGTGGTAAGCTGAAGCTGAGTTCCTATGAGGTGCTGATCCTTGAAAATGATGAACGCATTTTCAGCAAAAAAATGACAGATTCTGTGTTTGATGCGGATATTATTTCCGCATTCAAACAGTTAAAACCTGGATACATGTTATTGTTTATCAATGTTAAATGTCAGTACGATAATAAGACTATAAAGCTTGATGATCTTATCTTTGATCTCAAAAACTAGACAAATATTATGATGCAGATACTGGAACAGACTTTCCTGGGACTTTCATTATACGCTTATCTACGCCTGGTTTTAATCATACTGTTTGCCTGGCTGTTAAAGGGAGTGCTTTCTAAAATACTGGCACGGCTTGCGTATCGTTTATTCCGGAACACTTCGGGAGAACAGTATTATGAACGCTTTTCCGCACATATCAACAAACCCTTCGGCAACCTGCTGTTTACTATTTTTGCCTATATCGGGATCAACCAGATAGCCCCTTTGCTGGAGCGGGTTTGGCTGTTCAAAAGAGGTACTGCAGCCCTAGCTGCAGATACCAAAAACGTGCTTGCGGTAAAGGCCTTTACCTTGATGGATCTTACCGATCGCATTTTTTTCTTTATCATCATCTTTACAGCTACCGGTTTGCTGGTTAAAGTGATCAGCTTTATCTTCGGGATGCTGACCGACAAGGCGGTAAGAAATGGTGATCGTGAACGACAACAATTGTTGCCGCTGCTGAGAGATGTACTGCGTGTAGTGATCTGGGCATTTATGTTCTTCGTCATACTGGGCGTCGTCTTCCAGGTCAATGTCGCCACACTGATCGCAGGCCTGGGTATGGGTGGTATTGCAGTTGCCTTCGCCCTGAAAGACAGCCTGGAGAACCTGTTATCCTCTTTTATGATCCTGCTGGACAAACCATTTGTGATCGGAGACCTGATCAAGATTGATGGAGTGGAAGGTAATGTAGAAAAGATCGGGTTCCGGAGTACCCATATCCGCACCCCGGAGAAAACGCTGGTTTCATTACCCAACCGTAACCTCATCAGCAACAGCCTGGAGAACTTTTCGGAAAGAGGCGCCCGCAGGGTAAGAATGGTGGTGGGTGCTACCTATGGCTTATCCAAAACGCAGCTCAATACAATTACAGAGCAGATCAGCAGCCGGATACAACAACACCCGGATATTGTCGAAAAGCCAAATGTATTTTTAGAAAGTTTCGGCGATTCTGCCATCAATATCAGTGTCGCTTATTTTGTAAAAACACAATCTGCTACCCCTTTTGATAAGATAAAAGAACAGATCAATTACGAGATTTACGAGATCATGTATCGACATGGCGCCGGGTTCCCTTATCCGACACAGGCACAGGTCAACACACAGGAAATTAACAATGTCCTGTCCGACCCGGCCACTTAAAGAATCTCAATGTCATATTAAGAACAATCAAAACGCTTACCGAAGGTACCGTTTTGATTGTTTATTTTTACACCATATTACACATGAAAAGACCGCACAAGTATTAACCCATGCTCTGCGGGTACCATTTTTATTTAGACATCATATTATGTTACAGTTTTATCCGGAACAGGCTTTAGAGCGACTGGAATTTGAAAAAATAAGACAACTGCTTTTAGCAAAATGCAGAACTAATTATGCCAAGGACGCAGCACTGAATATAAAATTTCACACCAAAAAGGAATACCTCGAAGAGGCCTTACAACAGGTGTATGAATATAAACAAACGCTGGGCGGCAGCGATTATTTCCCTAATGATTTCACTAAAGATATTACCGGTGAACTCAAACTGCTGCGCGTACCCGGTGCAGTACTGAAAGGAGACGACTTCCTCTCGATCAACAAACTAACGCTTACCGTAAGAGATATACTCCTGTGGCTAAAACGCCAGAATAACCTCTACCCCAGCCTGGAAGAGATTGCCATTGCGGTTACCTATCAGAAGGAAATCCCGAAGATCATTAATGAAATGATCGATGATGCAGGTGTGGTAAGAGATTCTGCATCTACAGAACTGATGCGCCTGCGCCATGATATTGAAAAGAAAAGACAGCAACTGCGCAAAGTATTTGAAGGCATCCTGCGCAAACTGAACAAACAGGGTTATCTGGCCGATATTTCGGAGAGCTTTATGAACGGCCGCAGAACCGTAGCGGTTGTGGCCGAGCAGAAGCGTATCGTAAAAGGGATCATGCATGGTGAAAGTGAATCAGGCAAGACCGTATTTATCGAACCGGAAGAAACCATCGAACTGAACAATGATATCTCCAGTCTGGAAAGAGAAGAAGGCCGTGAAGTATATCGTATCCTGAAAGAGCTGACGGCCACACTACAGGTATACCATCCCAATCTGGAATCTTATCTTAAATTATGTGGTGTATATGACTTCATCCGTGCCAAAGCCTTGCTGGCGCACGATATGAATGCCAATATGCCCAGACTGAGCCCCCATCCCGGCACACACCTGATCAAAGCATACCATCCCCTGCTGCTCTTACACAATAAGACGCTGGGTAAGCCCACATATCCACTGACCATCTCTATGGATAAGGATAACCGTATCCTGGTGATCAGTGGTCCGAATGCAGGTGGTAAAACGGTATCGATGAAAACGATCGGTCTGTTGCAGACCATGTGCCAGGCAGGTTTACTGATTCCGGCAGATGACACTTCGGAGATCGGTATTTTCAAACAGATCATGATTCATATCGGGGATACCCAAAGTATCGAGAATGAACTGAGTACCTACAGTGCCCACCTGAGGGATATGAAATATTTCCTGGAGCAGGCCAATGGCAAGACCCTGTTCTTTGTAGATGAGCTGGGTAGTGGTTCTGATCCGAATCTCGGCGGGGCATTTGCTGAAGCCATCGTGGAGCAACTGGCCAATAAAAAAGCCATGGGTATTATTACCACCCACTACCTCAACCTGAAGGTGATGGCAGGGAAAATACCAGGCATCTTTAACGGTGCCATGGCTTTTGATGAAGAAAAATTATTACCGCTGTACCAACTGGTACTGGGGAAACCGGGTAGTTCTTATACCTTTTCTATAGCACAACGCAGTGGCTTGCCGGAGCATGTGATCAACCGGGCACGTCAGATCACCGACAAGGGTCACTTCAAACTGGATAAAATGCTGCACCAGACCGAGCAGCAATCGGTGCGCATGACAAGCAAGGAGCGACACTTGGACCAGCTGGTAAAGGAAAATGAGAAACTGAAATCGAAATACGAAGAGCTGATCGATAAAGAGCGCCTGGAGCAACATTACCAGACGCTGAAGCTGCAGAACAAGATTAAGAAGGAAGAGCTGGATTACCTGCGGGATATGGAACGTAAGTTCAAACAGATTGTGTTTGACTGGAAGCGTACCGATAACAAGCAGGAGGTTATAGAGTCTGCAGAAAAGATCCTGTTTAAGAAAAAACACATCATCCAGAATCAGGCTGCGGCAACCAAGGCAGATAAGAACTATGTGATCACTGCGAAGGAACCGGAGCCTGGTGACCTGATGCGCAATAAAGACAATCACCAGATCGGCCGGCTGTTAGAAGTGAAAGGCAAAAAGGCTATTCTACGTATTGGTCATATGCCCTTTACCATTACACTGGAAGAATGGATTACGGTAGAAGCCAAAAAGCCGCAGCCTCGTAAGAAGAAAGCAGAGTAAAACCGACACTGAATATCCGTCAAATAAGATGTACATTTGCCGCGACTACAAATCCGCGCTATCGCTGGGGCTCAATGCCCGAGAGGAAAGTCCGGACAGCATAGTGCAATGCACCACCTAACGGGTGGGTATGCGGTAACGCATAACAGCAAGTGCCACAGAAAATAACCGCCCTGCAAAGGGTAAGGGTGAAAATGTGCGGTAAGAGCGCACGGTAGGAGCAGGCAACTGCCTTTACGGGTAAACCTTGCGTGCTGAAATGCCCAATAGGCAAGTGATTGAGGGCGGCACGTCCGATGCTTGCGGGTAGGCAGATACAGTTGTACAGCGATGTACCACGTAGATAAATGATAGCGGCACTCCGGCAACGGAGGGTACAAAATCCGGCTTACAGGGTTTGTAGTTTAATATTACAATACAGCGACTGACCAATATGGTTTGTCGCTTTTTTATGTATTAAAGGCCCATATGTAACTTGTCATCTGACGTAGCAGTGGAGTATGTTCATAAAATAATAACAGAGTCTTAGGCTTCAAACTATTGACAAACATTGTTTATTGCCGTATTTTAGCTAGTAAACATTACGTACACATCACATTAATGACCATATTGCGGAAACATAAAAGAGGACTGATCTTATTCCTGGCACTTGCGATCTACCTGATCACAGCGCTGTGGCTGCAGTCTTCTTATGGCATGCCTTACTATGTACCTTATATCTACCTGCCTTTACAAAATATACGCAGCCACATCCTGCAGTACCTGCCTTTTAGCTTGGGAGACCTTATCTATATCGGTTTATTGATCTGGCTGCTAATCTCGTTGTTCCGCTTTGTACGGAATATTATCCTCAGTCACCGTCTGGGCAAGCACATTGTCGGCAACCAGCTTTTGCGTTTTGCAGCGACCCTGGTTTTTCTCTACGCCAGCTTTATCATACTATGGGGAGCCAATTATAAACGGGAGCCCTTGATACCGGAAAGCCAAAGCACCCTGGATACCGCTACCCTTATTGCCCTCAATGATACCCTGGTGGCAGAGATGAATCGATTGCCCAACACAGACAATCCACTTAACCTTGCGCAGATCAACAAGCGTATCAATATCGACTACCGGAATATGTTTGGCCCGAAAGTACCACTCCTGAATGTAAAGCCTACGCTTTTTGGCAGCAGCCTCCATTATTTCGGTATACAGGGGTATTATAATCCGCTGACGGGAGAAGGCCAGTTTGCCACGTCCCTGCCCCCGTTTATGTGGGGCTTCGTAGTCGCGCATGAAATGGCCCACCAGGCGGGCATTGCTTCCGAAGGAGATGCCAATTTTATTGCCTATATGATCTGCGTTCAGGATAGCATGCCCGGTATGCAATACTCGGGATACCTGAACCTGTTTCTGTATGCCAACAGGGAACTGTTTGAGATAGATTCTACCATGGGTAAGGCAAAATACGAAGCTCTCAATGCCACAGTGCGGGAAGATATCGAAGCCCTGAAAAAGCTGAGAAAGCAATATAAAAGTAGCTTCCGCGGATTATCAATAGATGTATACCACTGGTACCTTCAGAACCGTGGACTGAAACAAGGTATTGGCAGCTACCGTCTTATCTCCAAAAAAGTATATGAATGGGAACTTGACGGCAAACCGAAGATCAGTCTGTATCCATAAACACTTCCTGCATATTTATTAAGCCCGGGTCTGGTACTGATCCGGATTCGGGCGAAACAGCGATCAGCAGAACGTTTTGACCTGATGCAAAAAAATAAGCCCATGATGCATTGTCGCATCACGGGCTTATGTACACTACTTGTTTTGCTTTAGAATACTGTTATTTTACAATTATAATCAACTCCTAATACACTTCCGGAACGATTACATTCTGCTTTTGCCTCTTTATACGTTTTATCACGGATAATAGAAGTACTGGTATTACCATTTACGGTACATTCACAGTTCCAGTCTTTAGGTTTATTACACGAGGTACCAAATGCTATGGCACCGCCAAAAATGGCTAAGGCAGCGGTGATTGATGCTATTCTTTTCATAAAATCGTTTTTGGTTACCCCAATATTAATACAATAATCTAAGCTATTGGGCTACAGAATGTTAATAAATTACCTGTACGTACAATGAAAAAACAATCCAATCCCCTGATATTCCCGGCAGGTAAAGGTTACAAATATGTTTTACAAAAGGAATATTTCAATTAACTTTGCGACTCAAATCAGAAAGAACAACATGTTTGCATTACGAAGATTTTTAGTCAAGAACCGTCTGCTGCTGGCAGTGCTCCTTATCGCATTAGGTATATTTTCAGGCATCAAAGTGACCTGGTGGCTGGGCTGGCTGCCTATTCTCATCGGTTTACTGACCGCTGCCGCACATTTCCTGATCGGCCCTATGACTATTCTCCCCCATTATATTGAAAGTGGCGATGTAGAAGAAGCGCAGAAATTAATTAATTCTGTAAAAAAACCAGAATGGCTGTTCAAACAGGTAAGATCCGGCTTTTATATGCTGAAAGCAAACTTATCTACCATGAACAATGACCTTGATGCTGCTGAAGAGCAACTGAGAAAAGGACTGGCTTCAGGTGCTACAGATAAGGATGCTGAAGGGATGGCTTTACTACAGTTAGGCTTTATCTCTGCTCAGAAAGGTAACCTGAAAGAGTCTTATGAGCAATTGCGCAAAGCAGTGCAATTGGGTTTACCGGATGCAGACACTACTGCAAGAGCCTATATGCAGTTATCGTCTATCTGCGCACAGAGAAGAGATTACCGCGGTTGTAAATTTTACTTTGCAAAAGCAAAGGCCGCTAAGCCTAAAAATGCAGAGATTGTAGAGCAACTGAAAGAAATGAACAAACAAATTGCCCGCATACCGGGATAAAATAACACAATCAATAAAAAAGCAGCCTTTCGGGCTGCTTTTTTATTATGTATAACAGGCAATTCACAAGGATTCCCTTATTTTTGTTTCGTTTTTTAAAAACCTGTATTTATTTATTCGTTCGCATCAAAACCGACGAAGCATTGCTGCAAATTATATGAAGTATAAACATATTTTACTCCTCGTCTTCCTGATTATCCTCATAGACCAGTTCATCAAGATATACGTTAAGCTTAATTTCAATTATGGTGACAGTATCAACGTCATGGGCCAGAAATGGTTCCAGTTGTACTTTATCGAGAATTCCGGAATGGCCTTCGGGATGAAGATCATGGATTCTACCACCGGAAAGGTAATCCTTACCCTCTTCCGTCTGGTAGCAGTAGGCTTCGGTTTCTACTGGGTAAAAACCCTGGTGAAGCGTGGCCTGAGCAATGGCGTAAAAATATGTGCGGCCATGATCCTGGCGGGTGCAGCAGGCAACCTGATCGACAGTATGTTCTACGGAATGATGTTTGATCGCGGTCTGGCATTTGACCCTGCCGTAAATGATTATGTAAGTTACCTTGGTGTGGCCAAGTTCGGCAAAGGCTATTCCGGATTGTTGCATGGTAGCGTGGTAGATATGTTCTACTTCCCGGTAATCGATACACAATGGCCTAAATGGATGCCAATGGTGGGCGGACAACGCTTTACCTTCTTTGACCCGATCTTCAACTTTGCAGATGCCTCTATCTCACTGGGCGTAATCATCCTGTTGCTGTTCCAGCAAAAAGCGTTGAAGACAGATCTCAATAAAGCCGCTACTGAAAAGATCAATGCAGCAGAGAACGCATCTTAAATTCTATTTCACTTCATTCATTATATAATATCCTCATTCGGCATGACCACGTACACGTTCGAAAACAATCTTGATTATGCATTATCACTCGATGATGTAGATATATTACATTCTTTCCGTGAGCGCTTCCATTTCCCTCAGCATGATGGAAATGATGTGCTTTATTTCTGTGGCAACTCACTGGGTCTGCAGCCAAGAAGTGCTTCCTGGCTGTTTCAGAAAGAGCTGGCTGACTGGGCCAAATATGGTGTAGAAGGTCACTTCCAGGCAGAGAACCCATGGATGCATTACCACCATCAGTTTAGTACTTCCCTGGCCAGAATCGTAGGAGCCGATATTTCAGAAGTAGTGGCCATGAATACCCTGACGGTAAACCTGCATTTACTGATGATCTCGTTTTACCGCCCTACCCAGCAGCGCTATAAAATCATTATGGAGGCAGGTGCATTCCCTTCTGATCAGTATGCGATGGAAACGCAGGTAAAAATGCACGGCTTTGATCCCAATGAAGCCATTATAGAACTGACTCCGAGAGATGGGGAGTATTGCCTGAGAGATGAAGATATTTTACAGGCCATCAAAGACAACGGCGATCAGCTGGCTTGTGTGATGATGGGTGGTGTAAACTATTACACCGGTCAGTTATTTGACATGCAGGCGATTACTAAAGCAGCGCATGAAGCAGGTGCCCTGTGTGGTTTTGACCTGGCGCATGCTATGGGTAATGTACCGATGCAATTGCATGATTGGGATGTAGACTTTGCTTGCTGGTGTTCTTACAAATACCTGAACTCCGGTCCTGGTGGCGTAGCGGGTATTTTTGTGCATGAAAAACATGGCAATAACCCGGATACCCTGCGTCTTGCCGGTTGGTGGGGCAATGATGAGTCTACCCGTTTCAAAATGAAAAAAGGATTTGTTCCTGCTAAGGGTGCCGCCAGCTGGCAGATGAGTAATGCGCCAGTTTTTAATATGATCGCGCACAAATCATCCCTGGATATTTTTGATAAAACTTCTATAGCACAACTCAGGGAAAAGAGCCTGAAGCTGACCGCTTTTGCAGCATTCCTGTTGCAGCCACTGGAAGAAGCCGGTATTTTTGAAATCATTACTCCCAAAGAACCGCATCGCCGGGGAGCGCAGCTGTCCCTGCTATTTAAAGATAAAGGCAGAGTGGCATTTGATCACCTGACCGCTAATGGTGTCATTGCTGACTGGCGCGAACCAAATGTAATCCGCATTGCACCGGTACCTATGTACAACAGCTTTGAGGATGTATACCGCTTTGCTGAACTATTACAACAATTCCTGAAAGGTCATTAATCAAACCTGGATTATATAAAGAAAGGAGCATCTCACGATGCTCCTTTTACATTGAACAGAAATTCCACTAACTGTTCAATACTTTGCTGATATTGTGCTGTGCAAAGCCGGCAGAGGTTGTCATGCCCTTACCGCCGATACCCGTAACAATATGAATGCGCTTGTCTATAGTATGACAGAAAATCTCGTCTTCATGCTGGGCATAAAAACCAGCCCAGTTCTGGGCTATATTCCAGTTGTCCAGTTGCATGATCTTCTTTGCTTCCCTCAGCATGATTTCATTAATGTGCATATCATTGTAGAATACGCTTAGGTCATCCTGATCCTCTATAGCTGCATAGAGATGGGAGTCGCCGATGATTACACTACCATCTACCCTTTGTTTAAACAGGATATGAATGCCGTAATCCGCACAATCCTGTGGCACATCTGCGGCATCCAGCTGCTGGTAACTGTCACAGGCCGTAAAGCTCTCATAGCGTCTGATCGTAAGCCCGGTAAGGATATTGCCCGGCAACACCGTATGCTGTTGCGGGTAAGTCGCCATCATATTCAGCTTAGATACGATCAGCCCGCTTGTGGCAAACACTTCGGGAAAGAGCAGTTTAAACTCTCTGCCAGAGCAGATAAAGCAATGTGCTGCTGTATATTCCTGCTTATCGGCAGTGATTACGGTTACCATATCTCCGAAAGCTTCTGTCGCCACTACAGGGCAATTATTCCGGTGGCTGAACTGCTGCGGAAATTTAACAGACAGGTATTCCAGTACACGATGTACCAGGATCTCCGGTTCGGCAGATACTTCTTGTGGAAAGAACAAAGCCCCTTTGGCATAATCGGTCTGCACCATCGGGTAGCGCTCCAGCAACTGTGCAGCGGTCCATAATTCAGCAGTGTAATCTACTGCATGGAACTTTGCCTGCAACTCTTCCAGTACTGTCATTTCAGATGCTGTATTGGCTACATAACAGGACCCATTATTGCGGATACCAATATGAAATTCACTTTGTATTTCTTTATATAACTCCGTAGCAATACGGCCGTATTCATGCCATTCACTTCCGGGAATGAGACCGGAAGGCACAACCTGTCCGAAATTGCGAACAGTGGCTTCCTGAGCACGTTTATCCTTCTCCAGTAATAGTACCGTCTTACCTGCTTTAAGGGCATGATATGCGTGAAATACGCCGAGCGCTCCGGCTCCGATAATGATTACGTCAAACTGTTTTGTCATGTGTATGTATTGTGTCTCTGAATGCAAAATATATTGTCTCCGGCTAACCGGAGACAATATGGGTATTATATTTAAATTAATGTTGGATCACTACTTTCTGCGTGCCGGAAGCCTTGCCATTATTTACGGTAATGAAATATACGCCTGCCGGTAAAGCTTGTACATCCAGGCTGGTCAATCTGTTGTTGATTACCTGTTGCAGTACGACTGTACCGATCTGGTTATGCATCACCAGTTTTGCCTGTGCAGTACCATTCAGCACTACCTGCACCTGATCTGTAGCCGGGTTAGGATACAGTCTGAAATCATCTGCACCCAATGCCTTAATGCTGTTCGGATCTGCTGTAGTAAAGGCAAATGGTCCCTGCCATGGATTCAGTCCTAAAGTACAACTGTCCTGAATGTAGAACTCATAATCCGTATTATTGTTCAGTCCGGAGAATGTGTATTGTGCGGCACTCAGGTTCGCAACGATAGTACCATTGGCCGGAACGAAACCAGTCGTACCATAGCTCAGGTTCCATAAACCCGCAGTGCTGGCCCAGGTAGCTTTTGCGCCACTTGCATTGATATTGCTCACCACAATATTATGCGCCGGTTCGCAAGGTAGTGTTGTATAGGAGAATGGTCCAACCCATCCGCTGTTCGTCACACTGGAATTACAGTTAGCTCTCACATAAAAATCATACGTAGTATTCGGTGTTGCCGCAGTCAGCTCAAAACGTTTGTCCACAACATTGGTTTGGATACCGAATGCCGGATTACCAAATCCTTGTGTACCCCAGCTTACGATATAATCCTGGGTAACGATACCGTTATCATCCCACTTCAGGATCATAGACGCAGCGGTAATACTGTCTGCATACACATTGAACGGTTGCGGACAAGGGTTCAGCGTAGTGAAGTAGAATGGCCCTACCCATGTACTCGCACTGCCTGCACTACAGGAATCTTTCATATAGAACTTATATGTCTGTGCAGCATTCAGGTTCGTTAAGGTTACCGAGGCAGTTGTACTTGTTACAGCAGTGCCCGTACCCGGCAAGAAGCTTGCATTACCATATTCGATCAGGTGCTTGCCAGCCGCAGAAGTCCAGCTGATGGTTGCATTACCGGTATCGACATTACTTATAGCGATATTCTGTGGCGTAGCACAGGCCGGAGCAGAAAAGTCTGCCAGCAAAAATTGCTTTACTCCTGAAGCCTGCATTATTCGCAGCTGCTGTGCGGTAACATTATTTGTGGCTACGCTCTGTGTCCATAAAGTATCATTATTGGCTTTACGGTTATACAGGTGCAGGTTTGCACTATTGCTTACGGCATTAGGATAGCTGCTGTAATTATAGACTGTTTTATACTGAGCCGTTTTATTGCCCGGTGTATATACACCGAAGTATTGATTGGTTGTACCTAATTGTACAATACCATTCACCATATTCGGCACATTATTGATGCGGTATAACTGTAACCCTTTAGTATTGGCTTCTACAGAATCGATCGTGATCTGTCCCATAGCATTACTGCCTAATGAAAGGCTTACCCCATTCCATCCGTTAGGATACACTTGTATACTGGTATCTCCGATAGCAGCACCACTAATCACGCGTTGCGGATTGTTCAGCAGCGTACCGTTAAACACCGTACCGGTTGTGGCAAGGTTGGTCAGTACCGTACCGCTGGCTTCATCCATACGATAATACGCCAGTAAATTGGTATCAGTAGTATTGATCTTATGACACATATTTGCCCTGATTTCTTCAACCGTCATTGCTTTCTTCCAGACACGCAGTTCATCCATTGCTCCTTTAAATTTAGGACCGTACACACCGGTACCATCCTGACCGATACGCATCGGTAATGCACCATCAAGGCTCAGTAAAGAGTCGGCAGCAATATTGATCGGGCTGCCAGTCTGCACCCCATTCAGGTATGCCGTAAGGCTTCCTTTACGATCTACGACCATAGCGATATGATTCCACTCTGCCGGGTCCGGTACGTTGATATCATAATCTCTGCGGGTACCACCAGCAGGTTTGAAATTGAAACGCAGGTCACCGCCACCATTCCAGCACCAGAGTATACCGGTATTAGCACCACTGTTCCAGTCTTTGTTACCAATAAAGGAGGGATCGCTGGAAGGGTTATTGAATCTGATCCATGTCTCTAAAGTATAGCTGCCTTTTGCCATAGCACCCGATAAAGAATCGCCCAGGTTTACATGCTCATTAGCAGCCGTACCCTGAAAGTTCATGGCATAACCACTGCCATAAGTACTGTAGTCCATAGCCGTAGTGAAGGTATATGGTCCTGCCCATGCACTAGCACTGCTGATAGAGGCACAGGTATCACGCACATAGAATCGATAGGTAGTATTACTTTGCAAGTTATTTACGGTATAGTTTGCTGCGGAGAGGTTGTTCACCATAGTACCACCATTACCCGGAGTAAAGGCGCCTTGACCGTATGCCAGGTTCCAGGCATTAGAACCGCCGGTGATCCAGCTTAGCTGTGCCGCGCTGGTGGTGATATTCTGTGCATTTAATGCAGTAGGTGTATTACAGGTTACAGAGGTAACGAAGCTACCGACAATCAATTCCTGTCTGCCCGAAACACCCGTTTTGCTCAGGGTATTATTGGTTATATTTTTAGTTGCCGCCCATAAGCTCCATAAAGAATCCATGCTGTAGCGCTTAAACAGGTCTATACCACCTTCAAATATATTGGCCGCAGGATAGTTGGTATAATTATACACCAGGTTATAGCTGCTGGTATCTGATACCGGGAATACACCGTAGTATACATTATTTGTACCCGGATTGGCAATGCCGGAAGTCGTGTTCGGTACGGCATTCACTTTGAACAGGTGTATACCGGTAGTATTATTGCCGATATTATCCAGCTGTACGGTTCCGTTCGCAGGAGAGGCCAGGCTTAATGTCTGCCCGGTGTATGAGCCTGCATACAGTTGTACCGATTCATCTCCGACAGATGCACCACTGGCTATTCTTGCCGGTGTGTTGACGAAGGTACCGTTGAAAAATCCTGTGCTTGTTGTAGCGGAATTCGTAACCGTAGTGCCGGTAGTCTCATCCATACGGTAATAAGCCATCAGCCCGGTTTCTGCTCCGGTCAGTTTATGACACATATCATTGCGGATATCGGCCACGGTGCGTACAGTATTCCAGATGCGCACTTCATCCATATCCCCATCGATACCGAAAGCAGCATTACCATCTGCACCCAGGCGTAAAGGCAAACCTGCATCAATAGTGAAACCGGAATCGGCTGCAATACTCACGGCAGTACCATTCTGTACACCATTTACATAACCCGTGATGTTTCCATTACGTTTTACGGTAACGGCAATATGATTCCATTTACCATAATCCAGGGTCATATTTATATCCTTACGGGTACGACCCGCAGCGCGGAAGTTAAAGCGAAGGGTGTTCGTGGCATAACGGCACCAGACGATACCGGTATTGGCCCCACTGGCCCAGTTTTTATTGCCCAGGAATACCGGATCAGAACTATTGCTTCTGACTTTTACCCACATCTCTATGGTAAAGTCAGATTGTGACAGGGAGCGGGATAAGGAGTCCCCCATATTCACATGGCTGCTGCCATTAAAACTCAGCGCCTTTGCGGCACCCTGCCCGTACGAAGACAAGCTTTGCCCCAGACCTATGCTCATACACAGCAAGGCCAGTACGCGTACCAGTAATTTTGTGTTCATTATGATTTGTTTGAAATGAGCTTAAAGAAAAGCGGATGCCCTGCGACATCCGCTGAAGATTGTTATTGTAATACGATTTTCCTTACGGTCTGTTTACCATTATTCATTACGTGCATGAAGTAAATACCTCTTGGCAGAGCAGTCAGATCGAACGGTACAACCGTTAAGCCCGCAGTGCCTTGCGTGGTTTTGCTTTGCACCGTTACACCATTCATATTCTGGATGCGAATGTCAATTTTACCGGCAACATCTTTAAAGGCTACTTTGAATACACCATTGTTCGGGTTAGGAAAAATACCGAATTCAATCGCCGCATTGCGCACATCTTCTACATAAGTAGGATTACCGGTTGTATCGGTAGTATCGGTTACTGGCAGTAACCATGACTTACCATCAAGATTCCATGCCGGATTCGTTTCCGGGTTCTCACAGGCAGATCCTTTCATGATGTGTGCCAGTGCGGTTACCGCGATATCGGTCAGTACGGGAGTATTGTTCAGCAAAGTAGTATCTACAGGATTAGAGGGCATATAATAGCTGCCGGGGTCTGCTCCGGTGATCTGCAGGTGTGGCACACTTGGTCCTGAAGCCACCCACCAGATATGACGCTCTGTATTGGATTGTCCGCCGTGTGTGGTACCGATACCACCATGATCTGTTGTCAGCAGGATGAGCCAGTCTTCCTGGTTGTAGGTAGGACGCTGGTATAATTTCGCGATCACCTCACCGATCTCGGCATCTACGGTCTGAATAGCATTTATGTACTGCGGGTTGGCCGGGTTGAAGCCTGAAGAGTGGCCCGCTGCATCACATTCATCATAGTGGATGAACAGGATGTCCAGGTTAGGATCGTTCAGCTGAATCTTTGCCGCTGCGGTCACCGCACCTTGCCCGTGTGTACCGGCATCGATAGATTGGTTGAAACCGCTGTTGAATACAAATCCCGCGCTGTTATTACTATTGGTCGGATCATTCATCGGGTCCCAGGTAATGATCTGTACGGCTTTCAGGTTCGGCAGACATTCCTTGGCTCGCTTAGGGAAATACGGATAGTTGGCATAGTTCGGATTGGTATAACTGTTGTTCGTCACCTGGTGTTTGGCTTCCCATACACCGGTCATCATGGTAGACCATGATGCACCGCTGGAGGTGGCACCACAATGCCAGGAGTCGAAGGTATACAACCCATGTGCCATCAGGGTATCAATATTAGGTGTATTGGCCTGCTGTAAAGCATCTGCACGTACACCGTCGATACCGATAAATAATACTTTTGGCTTTTTAGGCGTGCCTGTTTGTGCCGATACGGTTACCGTTGAACCGATCAGTAAAGCGCCGGTCAGTAATTTTTTAATCATTTTCATTTCTGTTTGATTGTATAAGTTGTTACTATTTTATATTAATGGGTTAATGAATAAAGGTTGATTTAAAAACTGTAGCGCAGCCCTACCAATCCTCTCACCGAATAATACTCTGTTTTTAAGGGGCGCTCCTTTTGCCCGCGATACATGGTGTATGGTGTGTTGGTCAGGTTATTGACCTCTGCGAATAGGGAAAAATGATCTTTAAAACTGTACGCGAAGGAGTAATCCAGCGTAAGGCTACGGCCTACATATACATCATAGTCATTGTTCTGGTGCAGGATCAGCATCTTTTCAGAAGCAGGATCTTTTACAGCATACAGGTTCAGTTCATACAGATAAGGATCGCGGTAGTTAAGACCTATACGGGTAGTGATGTGCTGGTTCTCGAAGTACAAAGCCACGTTCAAAACATTAGGCGACTGACGCGGCAAGGCCTGTGGCTTATCTCTGGCTTCAATGCGCATCTGAGAGTAGGTATATGAATAGTTGATATTCACACCCAGGTTTTTCCATATGCCCGGCAAGAAACGCAGCTTACTCATCAGCGATGCTTCTATCCCTGTTGCAAAGGCCTCCGGTGCATTCTGAAATTTCTTGGCAATTACCCCACCCGGAATCTGGAACTCATTCGATACGCCGTTATTATCCGCACTACTGCTTTCAAATGCAGTGTAGATGTGGTCTTTGACTTGTTTGTAGAAACCTGAAAAACTCAGCATACTGGTAGCACTCAGGTAACGTTCATAGGCGAGGTCATAGTTCCATGAATAAGTCGGTTTCAGATTCGGGTTGCCATATACCAGGTCATTATTGGAATAGTTGATGGCAGCAGCACCAGGTTTGATCTCGTTAAAGTTAGGTCTGCGGAAGGTGCGGGTTACCGCCAGTCGCAGGTTCTGTTTATTACTAAGGGTATATTTTGCATTCAGCATCGGCAATACAGACCAGTAGCTCTTGCCGGAGCGAACCGGTGTCAATGCAACGGTGCCCAGTGCGGGATCTATGGTCACAATGCTATCTGCCTCAACAGTAGGACTGGTATACTCGACCCTTACACCAGGTACCAGTGTCAGCTTCGCCAAAGGACTCCATTCCGCCATAGCATAGCCTGCATACACGGTCTCTTTGTATCTGTAGCTCGATCCCACCATCTGCTGGAAGTAAGGCGTTTGTGTACCGAAAGGAATATGGCGCAAGGTATCGCCCAGGCCGGACACGAAATTATCGATCTGGTCTCCACTCAGGAAAGGCAACAGCTTACCAGTATACGGGCTACCCAGCTCTGCAAGGAAACCTCCACGCTCATTGAATAGCGCCGGTTTAAAGGTATTGTAAAGAATAGACGAACTCAGGTCTTTATTGCGCTCCCACAGCTCCAGGCCTACATTACGGCGGCCTTCTTTCATACGCATTTTTCCTCCGAATTTGATTTTCAGGTTATTCTTAGCAGCGTATTGCAGGTCGATCTGTGCAGTAATGGGATCTTTCTCCCAGGTATTATTGGTTTCTGAGTAGGCACGGGTAAAGGCAAAAGAGGTATCGGAAGGATTGACCAGGGGCACATTTTCATAAACCGGCTGTATGTTACGATAGTTATCTCCATAACCCGGCTCCGGGCTATCAATATCCAGGAGTTTCAAGCGGTCATAGGCATTGCGCTCATCCGTTACTTTTCCATTCTCATCGAGGTAGATAAAATCTTTAAAATTGACAGACTTTTCAAACTCTACTACATGATAACCATTACGGGAATCTCCTTTTTCAAACGGTACCGGTCCATACTGGAAATGGTTGCTATAGCTGGCGATGCGCCAGTTGGCCGATAGCTTGGAAGACGGCTTCAGTTCTCCGCCTAGCTCTGCACCCCAGAAATCGGTGAGCATGATATTGTGGATATTCTGCAGCTTTATCGACTGCCCCCAGCCGGTGCTCCAGTTATACATGGTCTTGCGGTTGTACTCTTCATCTTTCATATGGCCATACACCCCTTTGGCATATATCCTGGCCCGATCATTAAATTTATATTCCAGTGCAGCATTTAGCCCTACCGTATTGCGCTGCCCCTCATAATCTCTCAGCTCCAGGCGCGATAAGGACTGGTCTATATTAGAGCCATAAAATACCTGGTAATTATCAGTAGCCCAGTTACGGCTGTATAAAGAACCTCCGGCGAAGTAGCCGAATTTTCCATTCTTGCTGCGGTTACCGAAAGATAAAGCTGCATTGTATACCGGCTTTTGCGCCTGCGCATTGAAACCCGCACCTACAGAGGCTTGTACGGCTTTTTTAGCCGGGGCATTTTTAGTGATAAAGTTGGCACTACCCCCGATCGCATCCGCTTCCATATCGGGAGACAGAGTTTTGGATACCACGATATAATCGACCAGGCTGGAAGGAAAGATATCGAAGTTCATCGCACGGGTTTTAGACTCCTCATCTGCCACCGGCATACGATCACCATTGACCAGTGCCGCACTCCAGTCAGAGGGTGTACCGCGGAAGGAGATAAAACGGCCCTCGCCCTGATCCGATTCCATAACCACACCCGGCAGGCGTTGTACCGCTTCGGCCACATTGCGATCCGGCAGCTTCGCTACACCCTCTGCCGATACGATATTGGAAAACACCATTGAAGATTTCATCATATTCAAAGCCTTGGTCTCGGTGCCTTTCATGTCTGCAACAACGGTAACTTCATTCAGTTCCTTTTCGCTCAGCTCAATGCTGCCCAGGTCTGTATCTGTAGTCAGTATAATGTCTTTCGAATATTCATTATACCCCATAGACGATACCTTCAGCGTATACTGCCCCAGCGGTACCCCTACCAGTGAGAAGGATCCATCCAGTTCTGTTACCGTATGGTATTGCTTGCCGGCCAGTGATATAATAATACCGGGCAGGGTCTCCTGCTTATCTTTCACCACACCCTTAATGGTAGCGGTCTGTGCGATAGCTGCTCCGGGTAAAATACTACAAACAATATATGTAGCTATATTTCTCATTATTACAGATTATATTATTGATGTATTAATTATGTGTATGATCTCCACCTTCTTCATGATGTTTCGGGTCCGGCGCTTCCGGTCTGGGATGCAGGGCATTTTTGTGGGCGATCATCATGCTGGCATATTCCGGTGTTCTGAAATACTGTACGACCGGGATTACACTGATATAAAAGTCCTCTTTAAAGAAGGAGGCTCTCTCCGCTTCCGGCAGTGCAGTATATAACTGTTTATAGGTTTCCATGCAGGATGCAAATACTACTTCTGCCTTTTCAGTAACTTGTACAGGCAATTGATACTTTTGCACTTTATACAGATCACCGGCAATACCCAAACGATGTTGCAGCATATCTACCTGCACCTCAATGGCCATTTGCTCGCGGTTACTCCGCTTTTCCTGCGCGGCCACCTGAACACCTAATACTGTAAAACTCAGCAGGTACACTAGTTTCTTCATAACACGTTTGAATTATTGTTTTGATAGCGCAAAATTAATAAACACATGTTTACATATGCTTAACTCTTGTTTACCAAATTGTTAATTAAACAAGTAAACAAATATTTACATAATGGTATTATGCCAAGTAAAAAAGACACAATATCTTTGGTGTTTACAGATACGATACATGGAAGGAGCATTTCTACTTGAAGTAAGCCGGAGGATTAAAGAATTCCGATACGAGAAACGATTAACGATACAGCAGCTGGCCGACCGTTCGGGTGTAAGCAAGGGCCTGATCTCCCAGATTGAGAACGGAAGAAGTATTCCCTCCCTGCCGGTACTGTTCAGCATTATACAATCGTTGGAGATGGCGGTAAGCCATTTCTTCAGCGGTATAAACCTGCAGACACCTAATGTAATCGTACAACGTAAAAAAGACTATGAATCCTTTACCAAAGAGGATGCCAAAGGATTTCTATATAAGCGCATATTTGTCAAAAGCCTTGCAGCTTCTACGGTAGACTTTGTGATCCTGGAGCTGAGTAAAAATGCAAAAAGAGAAGAAGTGACCACAGATGCCTTCGAATATAAATATATTATACAGGGCGAATGTGAGTATATGATCAATGGTGAAACGTATTCTTTATCGGAAGGAGACTCCTTATTTTTTGACGGGCGACTGCCTCACTTGCCTAAAAATACAGGTACAGATAAATGTATTATGCTCATTGTTTACTTCTTCACTCAAAAGTAAACAAATACTAAACATAAATTTAGCATTAAGATAACATAGGGTTTTTACCTTCGCAGCGAGATACAAATACTAAACTTTAGTTTAATGAATATCAAGCGCAAACTGGAAGCCAACTCCCTATTCTTTATATGCTTTGCCACACTAGCCTCTTTCCTGACCTATACGGCTATGTACGCGGTACGCAAGGCTTTTGCCGCCGGCACTTACGACGGACAAGCTTTTCTCGGTGTGGATTACAAGATATGGCTGGTGAGTGCACAGACCATCGGCTATACTTTATCTAAATATTTCGGGATAAAGATCGTTGCGGAGAATACTCCAAAACAGCGTCCCCGTTACATCATAGGACTCATCTTAACCTCGGTGCTTGCCCTGGCACTGTTTGCATTCATTCCGGCACCATATAATATACTGGCCCTTTTCCTGAATGGTCTGCCTATTGGCATGATCTTCGGATTAATCTTCAATTACCTGGAAGGGCGCAGAAGTACAGAGATCCTGGTTGTCGGACTGACTATTACACAAATTGTTTCTTCTGGTTTCATCAAAAGTATAGGGCAATATTTCATACACACATTAGGTGTAGCCGATATCTGGATGCCTTTCCTGGTTGGCATCTGCTTCCTGCCGGTATTATTACTGGCCGTATGGATGCTGGAGCAATTGCCCCGACAGACTGCAGAAGATATTGCCTTGAAATCGGAACGGGTACCGATGAGCAAAAAGGAACGCCAGGCTTTTTTCCGCTTCTTCTTTATGGGACTGGCTATATTTATGGTGAGCTATATACTCATGACCAGTTACCGCGACTTTCGGGACAATTTTGCGCCGGAGATATGGCGTGGGCTTGGATTTGAAGGGAATGCCTCTATTTTCACGATCAGTGAGATTCCTGTTTCGGTTATCATACTCCTGCTCATGATTGTGATGCAGCGCATTCGTGAAAACCTGAAAGCATTTATGTTTATACATGCCATTAGTTTTATGGGTGCCATCATTATGCTGGCAGGAACCCTTGCCTATGGGGCACATATGATCAGTCCGCAGGTCTGGATCTGTGCAACGGGTATCGGATTATACATTGCTTATGTACCTGCCAATACTATATTCTTTGAACGTATGCTGGCGGTGTTCCGCTACCCGGGCAATGCAGGTTTCATTGGTGTCATGGCCGATTTCTTTGGCTATTGCGGCAGCATCGGTGTGTTGTTTTACAAGAATTTCTATGACAGCAACATGAGCTATGTCGATTTTTTCTACCACACTACAATTTTCATTGCAGTACTGCTCCTGATCAGTCAAACCGCTTCTGCATTGTATTTCCTGCGCAAAGCAAGAGCCGAACGCAAAACCAACAGTTTACAATTACTAAATAAAAGTTTAGTATAAATAAATATTTGTTTTACCTTTGTAAACCATATCAATTTAAAAATTTAATATGCACAACGATTCTATTAAGCTCGCCATTTTTGACATGGCCGGCACTACCGTCTATGATGATGATTTTGTAACCAAAGCTTTATGCAAGGCCCTGGAAATACACGAATATATTGTTCCGCTGTCTGCCGCCAATGAAGTAATGGGCATTGCCAAACCAGTTGCCATCAAAATGCTGCTGGACCGCTTCTATCCCGACACGGATCATATCTCCATTGATACGTTGCATGCTTCTTTCCTGCAGATCATGAAAGACTTTTACCGCAATGCTCCGGATATCTGTGAGATCGAAGGTGCTACAGATACCTTTAGAACGTTGCAGGCCAAAGGCATAAAGGTAGGTCTGGATACGGGTTTCAGTAGAGATATTACCGATATTATCATCAACAGGCTGGGATGGGAAAGTATCCTGGATGTAAGTGTAGCCAGCGATGAGGTGACTCATGGTCGCCCCTACCCGGATATGATCCTGAAAGCAATGGAACTGACCGGCATACAGGAAGCCCAACAGGTGGCTAAGGTGGGCGATACGCCCGTAGACCTGGAAGAAGGTCATCGTGCCGGTTGTGCACTGGTGGTAGGTGTATTGAGCGGAGCCAATAATAAAGAGGTACTGGAGCAATACCCCCACACACACATCATCGATTCTATTACAGACTTCACGGGCCTGATCAGCGAGTATGAGCTGGCGGCTGTAAAATAATGTAAAGTACCCTTATAGTTTCATTAATCAAAACGGGCTGTGGTGTCTACCACAGCCCTGCTTTTATAGTCTATTTTACATCATTCCACCATTCGGTAAATACTTGTGCTGTATCGCCCAGATGAACCGGCTCGCCTATACGGGGCGTAACCAATGGTATGTTACCGGCATTGAGCCTTGATATCTCCCGCAGTGGCTCATTCCAGTCATGGAGGGCCAGGGAGAATTTACCAGAATGTACCGGCATAATTCTTTTCGCATTCAATTCTTTTGCGGCTTTCAGTGTTTCTTCGGGCAGACAGTGTATGGCTTGCCAGGCCACATTATACTGGCCGTTTTCCAGTATGGCCAGGTCTATGGTACCAAATCGCTGACCAATGGCTTTAAAGCGATCATCGTATCCGCCATCCCCACCCAGGAATATCTTTGCCTTCGGGGTTTCCAGCAGGAAGGATAACCATAAAGTATTGTTGCGTTTAAAGGTGCGACCGGAAAAGTGGCGTGAGCTGAGGGTATGCAGTTTCATGCCATGCTCCAGCGGTATCGTTTCTTCCCAATCCCGTTCTATGATGTTATCAGCGGCATAGCCCCAATATTCAAAGTGGGCACCAACACCAAGACCACATACTACTTTCTTCACCTTGTCCTTAAGCGCTTTGATGGTTTCATAATCGAGGTGATCGTAGTGGTCGTGACTAATGAGTAAGTAATCAATCTCTGGCAGATCGGCTACGGTATAGGCATCTGAGCCTTTAAAGGCTTTTGTAGAACCCGGTACAGGAGAGGCATTGCCGCTGAACACCGGATCTACCAGGAATTTTACTCCATCCATCTGCAGGAAATAGGAAGAGTGTCCGAACCATACCACTATATTACTATCTGCAGGCAGGTGCCTCAGATCGGTATGTACAGATGGGATATCCTGATGTGGTTTCTGATTCGGATTTTTAGAGAAAAAGAACTCCCACATCACCTTTGTCATAGAATAACCTTCGGTAAGTGAAGGGGTATGGATTTTGTTTTCAAAAACCCCGTTTTTAAAATTCGGGGACTGCTTCATTCGCTCCAGTCTTGCACCAGATGGTGCCTTACCGAATTTTGGCTGTTGCATATATAATAATACAGTCAATACCAGCAACAGCAGTATTACTCCTATAATTGCGATCATACGTTTTACTATTTTAAAAAATCTCTTCATTACTATTTCAGGGCTTTGGCCAGCTACGTTTACCGGGCCAGTATTTTAATGTCTTCTATTTCCAGTATCTGTTTGGTATAGCCTTTGGTTACTGCGTGGATCATGGCCTGCCCTACCTGGTGCAGGCTCAGCGATTTTTTAGGCAGCAATAAAGGAAATAATGCGATTACAGGTTTAAAGAACCAGCGTACATTATGCTGTCCCTTTACGGGTTTCATAAATCCCGGACGGAAGTTATATTGTCCGGCAAAGCCCAGTTGCATCAGGGCCTCTTCTGTACGTCCCTTTACTTTCTGCCACATCTGTTTCCCATTACTATCGGTATGTGCACCGGTAATATATGTGAATACCATATAGGGGGCGGCCTGCTGTAGTACACGGGCAAAACTTACCGTTGTATCATAAGTAATGCTGGTATAGTCTGCTTCATTCATACCTACAGAACTGATGCCGGCACAGAAGAAGCAGGCATCATAACCTGCAAAGGAGGCTGCATGGGGTGCTAAATGATTAAAATCTTTGACCAGCAATTCTTTCAGCTTAGGGTGCTGCATATCGTAATGTCTGCGGTTAACCATCAGTACTTCCGATACCATCTCACTTTGCAGGCAATGCAGCAGTACACCCTCTCCTACCATTCCGGTTGCACCGGTTATCATAACTTTTATCTTTTTCATATTGTGTGACTTAAATGGACTGAATATTCATTCCAAAAAATGAGTAAATTTTCATTCTTTAATAGCATCCCATACCAGGCGTAATTGCTGCTCCAGGTGTTGCTTGTGCTTGCCCTTACCCGCGCTGATCATCCAGCGTACATATGTGGTTACGGTACCAGCAAGAAAGTAAAGAATAGCTTCCATATCTATGTTTTTAATGATGCCTTCTTTCTGTCCCTGCTCAATGAGGGCAAAAACGGGTATAAAACCAGCTTTACCTTGTTCTTTGGTACTGTCCAGTATCAAAGGAGAATGCTGGAACTGATCCATGAAAGCGAAGCCCTCCGGATGTTTCAGGTAAAAGTTGATAAATGCGGTATAGTAAAACAGGAAACGGTTTTTTAAGGGTGTTGCGGCATCAATGCTTTTGGATACCAGGTTTATTTCAGAACCTTTAATGTACAGGTATATGGCATTGATGAGCTCTTCTTTGGTGGCGAAATAATTATAGATGGTACCCATACCAGTACCGGCAGCTTTTGCAATAGCAGACATGGGCGTGGCTTGTGCGCCATGCTCGGCCAGCAGTTTCATAGCCGCTATGATAATCTGTTCTTTCTTTTCCACAGGACAAAGGTAAGCGAATTGGAATGAATATTCCAAAATATTCACAACATTTTAAGAACGCCTTCTTTAAGCAACAAAAAGAGCAGATCTCAAGATCTGCTCTTTTTGTTGCCTGCTGTTCTATCCTCTACCGGGATAAATAAGCTCTTATTTAAAATATTTATTAATCGCCTCAGTGCGATTCTTGGCCTGTAATTTTTTGTAGATATTATACACATGCCACTTAATTGTTGTTATCTTGATCGCCATGGCGTTAGAAATTTCTCTGTAGCTATGCCCCTTGGCCAGCAGCTCCAGCAATTCAGCTTCTTTCAAAGTAATAGAGTAAGCTACTTCCTCCTCCGGCTTATCCTCTTCCTCTGTCGACTGAGGCATATAGTTAAGTATTTTGGTAGCGATACAACTGCTTATAGGCATTTCTCCATCAAAAACTTCCATGATGGCATCAATGATCTGGTAAGGTTTACTCTTCTTCACTATATAGGAATTCGCCCCGGCTTTCAGTGCTTCAAATATGCTGTCATCTTCTTCATTGATGGTACATACCATAAATTTGGTCTCCAGCCCCATAGGCTTCAGCTGCCGGATACATTCAATACCGGAGATATCAGGAAGACCCAGGTCCATTATCACTACATCAGGTTGCAGTTCTTTGATTACTTTAACGGCCTCCTTTCCATTGCGTATAATACCGAGGTACTTAAATTTTTCATTACTGAGCACAATACTTTTAAAATACTGCTGATGCTCCGGCTGATCCTCGACAATAAGAATTTTTATCATATATATAAGTTAAGTTAACATTTCAATGCTGACCTCCACCCGGGTCCCAATTCCATTTTCCCCTTTGGTCCAATTCACGGTACCAAAGAGGTTTGAAATATTGCGGTGAATATTGGTCATACCGTACCCTTGACTGTTTTCAGATGATTTTACGTTCTTCTGTAATCCTATCCCATTATCACTAACAGCAAAATAGTACATTTTATCCGCACAAGTGATTAACAGCTTAACTTTTGTAGCCATAGAATGCTTCACAATATTATGGATAATCTCCTTAAAGGAAAGATATAATGCCCTGCGCTGAAAGGACTGGATGACGGTATTTTCATCATGAACCTGTTCTTCCCAGCTGAATTCTATACCAGCCTGTTCCAGAAAATTCTTTGCAAACCGGATCATATAATGATTCAGGCTACGCAGATTATCGTTCTGTACATTCAGATTCCAGATAATTTCATTGATCTGCTGATGCAGATTCAGTGAGCGTTCTTTTACAATATTTAAGTGTTCTTTCTGCTCCGGAAACTGCTCTGCGATTTCTACAGCCATTACCGTAGAGGTCAGTGTAGCACCCAGATCATCATGCATCTCCCTGGATATGCGGTTACGCTCCTCCCATAGCCGGTTACGGTATTCTGAGTCACGGCGCATCTGCAATTGCATCCAGTACTGCTGTTCTATCAGTCGTTTCTTTTTCTTGTAATAAAGAATAGAAATGGTGAAGCCAAACATGAGGATGGTGATAATAGTAGAAAAAATAACATAGTTTTTTTGCCGCTTCACATCAAATTCTTTCGATCTGATCTCCAGCTCGTTAGCCATGTACGTCATCCTTGCCTCATAATCAAGCAGCAATTTGTTATTCTCAGCCTCATGTATTTCATCTGTCAGCACAGCGTATCGCTCCTCATACGCTAAGGCATGCTCCAGCTGATGCTGTTTCTTAGCCAGTAAATATGCGTACTTGTAATAGGTTCTCAGATCCTGCCTGAAATATTTGGCTGTATCTGAAGAGAGGAGCATCTGTTGAAGCAATATTGCTGCACTATCTGTCTGATCCTTTTTTATGTAATGATTGATCAGCATCAGATAGGATAACTCCGGCTGGTTATTGGGTGAAGGATGATCCTCCATTTCTTTTATGGATAATTGCGCATACCATCGACCACTATCTGCCTGTTGCTGATCATAATAATAGCTGGCCAGATTGGTATACAGAATGGGTTTCAATCCATCCAGATGCAGTGAATCCACAGCATGTTTTGCCACAAACAGGTATGTGGTTGCCATATTTTTAATGGAATCTGAAGCTTCTGCAAACCTGCAATAGCCATTCAGAAGAATAACAGCATCCCTGGCCGGGTTTTTCAGTTGCAATGCCTGCCGGATAAAATATTTATAATATTCTGATGACTTTTTCAGATTTCCCTGGTAGGCATATAGGTCAGAGATGGTACCATATATGTTATATAAAAGCGTAGAATCCTTTGTCTGCTGCAGTAAATCCAGTGCAGACAAGGCATTATTAACTGCAGAATCGTACAACTCACGTCCCAGAAAATAAGTAGCTTTGGAGAAAGCTGTTTTTGCTTTAAGATTATCGGCATTTAATTGTCCCTGCTTGAGCATCAGAAATTGGCTATCCAGGAACATTCTTGCCGAATCCGGTTTTTTCTTAATATTCGAAAGCAGGTATACCTGGGCACTATAGTAGTTCTGGCTTGCCATAGCAGGGTCATACCTTTGCTCAATTATACGGATTTGTTCCAGGATGGGTGGCACTGCTTCAGGTTGATTATACCTGATTTCAAATATTTTACGGACCAATGAATCCTTAACCAAGGAGTCATTATAAGAAAGATCAAGTACTCTTGTCTGTGGCGAACGGGAACGACAGCTCCCGAAAACCATTGTTACACTTATTAATAAAAGTAAAAATCCGCTGCGCATATATCCCCTGAAGCATTATCGGTCAACCACAAATATACAGCTGAAAAGTCAGTGTACATCAATACCACAAAGCCATTCCGGCATTAAAATGCCTGCTCTTGATATCAGCAGTTATACAACATTGATTCGTAACCTATTGCATGAATTATTTATTTCGCTTAAAATAAACATTTATGGCTTCTGTTCTGTTGGCCACATTCAGCTTCTGGTATATATTATGTATATGCCATTTGAGGGTATACTCGCTAATAAATAACTGTTTAGACATCTCGCGATAATTAAGCCCCTGGTGCAGCAGTTCCATAATCTGTACCTGCCGTTTAGAGAGCTGAAAATCAACAGTTGCTTCATTCTGATCATCAGACTGATCATGCAGATATTTCCAGATATTTTTAACGATACTGCTGCTTATGGGTCTTTCTCCAGCATACAAATCCTTAATGGCATCAATAAATTGATAAGCCTTACTATTTTCCAGTACGAAATAGGCATCTGCACCGGCTTTTATAGCCTCCAGTGAATTGCCATTTGCTTTAAACCTGGAGCACACCATAAACTTAACCTCGTTAGATTGCATTTTTATCCGCTCAATACTTTCCAGTCCAACAGACTCAATTGCATCAATGTCAATAAGCACAACGTTCACATGATGCAATCCTATCATCTCAATTGTCTCCTGTTCATTGCGAAAGCTACCGATGTAGTTAAACTCCGGATCACTTTGTGCAATAGTTTCCAAGAGCAGCCTGTCTCCTTCATTTACAGCTACAATTGCTATATTTATCATACAGTCTTCCTTAATGATTTTACATTATTACCGCTCGGTCATGTCTTAAGAAAAATGCACACTATACACTTACCATACCCTGCCACTGAAGAACACAACTGAAATTTATGCAATATAACAATAATTCAACCATTGTCACTTATGAGAATATTTGCGAAATAAAACAATACAAATATTCCCACCAAAGAGATTAATTAAACTAATTTAAAACTACAAAAGCGGCTTCTGACCCGAAACCGCTTTATCACTTACATTAAAAAAATTGCAATAAATCTAAAGAACATCCTTAATGGCATTATAAGTAAACGCACATGTAATCTTTCCTCATCACCCCGGTCCGACTATTCCGACAAAACAGTCTGACCAATATTTAAAAATCTGTATCGGATTTATATACCTCATCACAAACCCAATATTTAATTAATTATCCTATAAGTAGACAACACTCATAAATATCAAAATCAGATACTCGCTTCACTATAACAATAGCGGCCTGAAGGCCGCTATATTAACTGACTAATCCGGATTCATATCCCATTATGAACATCCGGCAACAAAAATAGAAGCATTATATAGAGTACCGGTTAAGACCGGCCCTAACTTTAGTACTGTTTATCTCTGAAAAACCATACTTTTCTATAAAAATGGCCAATACCCCATACTTTTGTATGGGTACTTCGTATTTGCAGCAAAGCCTTATCTCATCCCCATCGGTGCAAAACCTATTACTATATTTGCTCCAGCTACAAACTGCTGCTCTCTGACACAGCGCTGCTCACCGGAGATCGGCATATCCCGAAATACAATACAGCAAAGGATTTCGCCGGCAGGCATAAAAAAAAGCAGTTCTAAAAAGAACTGCTATCTCCTCTAAATTATACCCTTTAAGTCGGATAACGAACTAACTATTACTGATAGTGCAAAGCTATTCAGCAGTCTGCAAAAGTTTGCATGAACGGCACTAACTTTTGTACTGTTTTTTCCCATACCAACATCCATGAGCTGAACCAAAAAGTAAGTACAACGGTGGATGTAAAATCAACAAAACATAATCCCACACTGCATTACGTAAGAATAAAGGAAAAATAAAGGGTTCAAGCAGTCAATCCTGCAACTAACTTATGTACTGTTTTTGCCTATCCAATTAAGGATGTACTCCTTATTGATATACTTTTGTTCAAATACGTCAAAAATCTATACTACAACCAAACTAGAGACTTACTCATTACAACCTACACCGTGTATTTATTAAGTCAAACACATTGTTGATTTTTATAATTTTCATGAAAATGCTTACCATTAATCCAACAGAAAAGAAAGCTAAAGTCCTGGACGGGGCATTATTAAAATTGTATTATAAACTTGAAGAGGCGAGAATCAGTAAGAAGCTTACTGCATTTAACATCGTCAGATACCTTCCGCTCAAAAGTGGCTTCCAGGTAAAGATTGGCGGCTTATATGGCTTTATCTCCATTGAGGATATGCCATGGGAGTATGACAAGAGATCATTCTGGAAATCGGCGGCGCCACACCTTACCCAGAAAAGATTTAGGGGAAAGATCGCTGAATTGTCGTCTAAACCACTGAGTATCCGCGTATCTATTGACAAGGGCGAACCAACCAAACCCCGGCTGGCCAGAAAAATATCATACAAAGGTGTAATACTGCATAAAACACCACAATACCTGATTATTGATCTTGGTATGTACACTGATTGGAAATCGGGATCTGTAATTGGTATTGCCTACCGGCATTCTTATGCCAATGAAAGAATGTTTGATCAGTTGAATGTAGGAGATACCTGTACCTCCTCTTTCCATGGGCTTACCAAAAAAGAAATCCCCATCCTGGAAATCAGACGAACAGTATAATACAGTACTTTTCCCATACTTTTTGGAAGAGTATCCGTGTTTTCAAACCACAAACCATACTAAAGATTGTACCAACGATGCAGTTAACGCTAATACATACTCTACTTTTGTATTGAGTTAATCATCGATACATTATTCAAACTCGTTGAGTTTAACTCAATCTCTTCATTACAGCTCAAGAGGCGATCTTTTCTAAGATTGCCTTATTTTTTACCGGAGGTTGTACACAGTGATACCACTTAACCATTATGTAGATATGGTTTCCAGCAAAATGAGGTATCCGTATATTAAAATCTGTAATTTTTTACTTATTTTTGACAGAATAAACGAAAACGGAATCATTGCCTGCGAGAAAACATATATTATATTTTCTGTTCATGATCATATTATCATGTGCACCTTCTTTGATGCAGGCCTGTGGTAAGCACCAGGCAAAATCATACCCTGTTGCAACGCAGACAACGACAACAAAGAAAGAAAAATCATGCTGTAAAAAGGCAAGCCCGTACAAACGTTGCCATCAGTGCGCCCGTTCTGGTTGCGGCAAGACCTGCCATTGTGCTCCTTATGCCCACCAGTTTATTGTTCTTACAAATAGTACTTTCAAAACCTGTAGTTACAAACCTGTTTTTGTAAACAACTTCAACCTGTTTACCGGAACATTCATTTCCTCAGACTATTCTTTTATCTGGACACCGCCCAAAATAGGCTAAACAGTACCTGTACAGCCCGTATTGCGCTCTGTACATAACCATTCATCCAACAAGATAAGGTACAGCATACTTGCTGATGCCATTATATACTGCCTTACCGACAGGCAGATAATTATATTATATTCACATTAAACCTGCTTATTCAAATGAAAAATATACTGTTCATACTTGGCTTCCTGTGCACCGCGCTGATCGGAAATGCCCAGAAAAATATCACTTTAAAGATCAATCACAAACTGGGCAACAACAGTTTTGCCTTTAACCAGACTGCGCAGAATGATCTTATTCAACAGTTCCAGATAACCCGTATTGATTATTACATTTCCAAAATCACCCTGATCCATGACGGGGGAATGACCACGGCCGTTCCAGATCGTTATATCCTGGCCAAAGGCAGTAATACTATCAGTGAGCTGCTGGGCAATTTCAACATTACCAATATTGAGGGTATCCGTTTCTCTATAGGTGTGGATAGCCCTGCCAACAATGCCGATCCGTCTTTGCAACCCGCATTGAGCCCTTTATCCTTCCAGTCTCCTTCAATGCATTGGGGTTGGTCGGCCGGCTATCGTTTCGTTGCACTTGAAGGTAAGACCGGAACCGGATTCAATACTGTATTTGAGCTGCATGGCTTATGGAATGCCAATTATTTCGAGCAGACTGTGACGGTGGCTGGTGTCAACAGTGGCAATAATATTAACATCTACCTGGATGCAGATTATACACAGGCGCTGAAAGGTGTGAATGTGAGTACGGGTCCATTAGAACATGGGCATAATGGTGCTGACCTGACAGTGCTTCAGAACTTCAGAGATCACGTATTTACAGCTGGCAGCCCTACTGCATTATATGATATCACGCTTGACAAAGGCGTTACGGTATATCCTAATCCGAGTAAAGGTCAGTTCCGCATTAACTACACACAAGCCAATATTAAAGCCGGTAGCTACCAGTTAATGGACCTGAATGGCCGAGTGATCGAAAGCAATAAACTGTCTCACCCGGACCAGATCACACTTTCCGGGAAATTCACCGGCACTTATTTCCTGGTACTGTTCCAGGAGGCACAACCTGTATGGGGTAAAAAAGTAGTACTGGAATAGTTACATGTATACCCGGTCTGTTATATATACATGTTGCGCTGGCCTTTTGCTGACTGTTGTTGCAGTGAGCTGTAGCAAAACGTCCATACCTGTCGGTTCCGAACCAGCACTGATGGCCATTCCCAAAGGCTTTGCACAGATGAATATTCCTGCGGACAATGCTTTTACGATGACCCGCTGGCAACTGGGCAAACGGTTGTTTTATGATAAAACACTTTCTGTAAATAATACGATCAGCTGTGGATCCTGTCATAAAGCTTCGCTGGCATTCAGTGATTCTGTAGCCCTTAGTAATGGGGTGAATGAAGCCGCAGGAACCAGTAATGCCCCTACTTTGGCCAATGTCGGTTACCATACCTCCTACACCCGTGCCGGAGGGGTGCCTACGCTGGAAATGCAGGTGCTGGTGCCTATACAGGAGCATAATGAATTCAATACGTCCATACTGGATATTGTGCAGAAACTTTCTGCTGATGCTACCTACCAGTCTATGGCACAGGAAGCTTATGGCCGCAGTATAGACCCTTATGTAATTACCCGGGCACTGGCTTGTTTCGAGCGCAGCCTCATCAGTGGCAACAGCCGTTTTGACCAGTATTACTACCAGGGAAAAAGCAATGCCCTATCTGCAGAGGAATTACAGGGCATGCAATTATTTTTCTCTGAAAGGACCAATTGCTCCGGCTGTCATATTGACTTCAACTTTACCAACTATCGTTTTGAGAACAATGGTTTGTATCTGCAGTACAGCGACAGTGGCCGTATGCGTTTTACCCATCTCGAAAGTGACCGTGCCAGATTTAAAGTACCCACCCTGCGCAATATTGCCTTTACGGCACCTTATATGCATGATGGCAGCATCAGCAGTCTGGAAGCAGTTATTGAGCATTATAATTCCGGAGGATCAGCGCATCCCAATAAAAGTACGCTGATCAGGCCCCTGCAACTCAGTCCGCAGGAAAAAGCAAGCCTGGTCGCTTTCCTCAAATCCTTATCTGATTACACATTTATCCGTAATAAAAAATTCAAAAATGAATAAGCTTAAAGTACTGCTGTTCATCCTTCTGTCTGCCTTCATCGTATCGGTGAATGCTTGTACCAAGGACAGAGAGGATACGGCAAATGAACCTTATACCCTGGCATACGGAAACTTTCCGCCGCCTAACCTCCCTGCCGACAATGCGCTGACTAAAGAAGGCGTAAAGCTGGGCCGGATGCTGTTTTATGACAAGATACTGTCCCGCACCAATACCATATCCTGTGCCTCCTGCCATATGCAGCAGTTTGCCTTTACCGATACTGCTACCTTATCTATTGGGGTACGCGGACTGCATGGCAAAAGACAGGCCATGAGTGTATTTAATATGGCCTGGCATAACAATGAGTTCTTCTGGGATGGCCGTGCGCATCTCCTGCGCGATCAGTCACTGATGCCCATACAGGATGAACTGGAAATGGATGAGACCCTGGATAATGTACTGGCCAAACTTAATGCCAGCGAGACTTATCGCAAGCAATTCAAAAAGGCATTCGGCACCGAGAACATTAATTCCCTGCTCTTATCCAAAGCCCTGGAACAGTTTATGCTGACCATCGTCTCCCAAAATTCTAAGTATGATGATTTTCTGGCAGGTAAAGCTACACTGACTGCTGAAGAAGAACGTGGTCGCTTCCTGTTCTTTACCGAATACAATCCGGGCTTCCCGAATGCATCCGGTGCAGACTGCCGCCACTGTCACAGTGGTGCTGATTTTGAGAATAATCAGTTTATGAATAATGGCCTGGATGCGGATGGTGCCATTACGGATTTTGGCAGAGAGAAGGTTACGAACAATAGTAATGACCGTGCGAAATTTAAGGTACCTTCTTTACGCAATATTGCACTGACGGCTCCGTATATGCATGATGGTCGTTTCAAAACCCTGGAGCAGGTGGTAGATCACTATAATCTGGTGACCAGCTCTGCGACCCTGGATCCGTCCTTCCTGCAGCAATTGCCCAATGGTTTACAGTTAACCAATGCAGATAAAGCTGCACTGGTGGCCTTCCTCAAGACCCTTACCGATACCAAACTCACTTCCAATCCTGAGTACAGCAGTCCGTTTTAAGTAATATAGAACATATATATTTGAAATTGAAGAAGCCTTTACTCAATGAGTAAAGGCTTCTTCAATTTCAAATACGTTTCCACAGAAAGGCTTTGGAGCAGGCATGAATTTAACCCAAAAGAATTTTCTAATTCCTTACCCTGATACTTATACAGCTGTTTCGGTAGTGCAGGATTATTACTACTCTCGCTTATGGTCAAACCAAAGGGATAGTAATAATTCTATTACAGTACTTTACTATATAATTAATCTTTATTTATAAATATTTAACCAAAAAACTCTAAAAAAGCCACCTTCAATTGCTGGTAACTAACTCCTCTTACCTCTTTAATAGTTATTGATTCTTCATGTTCCGTTATCTCTAAATCGTAATCATACTTTTCATTACTTTCAGCCAAATAATTAAAAGTATTAACATACATAAGCTTGTTTTTAAACTCGAAACCAATAGCGCAATAATCTGCTTCCCAATAATCAACGAGGCGAATTTCTTCAAAAAAAACATCAAGTTCCAACTTTGACAATAACTTGATAATTGTAGCATCTTTTTCCATAATTTCTACTTTTTTATAAATCTACTATCTACAAGCAACTTCCTTACAGTTGTATTTCCACTTCGTAAAGCTTCCTCTACAGTCATATTCATAAATTCACCAGGAATTTTTGCCCTAATTGTTGGGCTACGAAATTGACTAATAAAGCTTGAAACCTTATCGTCTAAACTATTCAATACCTGCCTTGTCGTTGCACTATTTGCATTAAGACCTAGTTTCTTAGCTAGCATTTCAGCACGAGAAGCTGCGCCAACACTTCTCATTATAGGTTCTGACTTTGGTAAAATTTCCTCTGCTTTAACTACAACACCCATTTTACCAATTGTCACTGGTGAAACGGTCATAAAGCTAGGCTCCAACATACCATTTAACATTTTTGCCCTTGTTTCTAAACTATATGAAGCATTCAGTGCCTTACCATCCACAGTTCTTATATATCCACCATCCGTTAGCTGAACAGCTCCCATTTCAACAGCATTATTAAAATCGTTGAGCTGTCCAAGCGCTTCCTGTCTTAAATCATCCAATGTCTGAGGTTTACTGCCTGTTTTTATAAAACTCATAACATTTTCACCGGATGTATTTATATAACTATAGTTCACTCCCCACTCTCCGCTCTTCTTATCTTTAGTTATACCATCTCCTCCCCATACAATATTTCTCCACCATGCTCCTACTCTTGAAAATGATCCATCGGGATCAATATTTAATACAGGATTATTGTCCATAGATACATATGGAGACTGGTAAGTAAACATATCAGCCAAAGGATCTACGCTATTAAACCTTCCGATTTGCGGATCATATTACCTTGCTCCATATTCATAGGTTTCTATTCCGAATGACATTTCTAGTTCCTTGCCATTACACTTATACGGCTGCTTCGGCAAAGCGGACATATTTTGCTATCACTAACTCTGATACACCTGGACACAGTTGGCTGCATTTGTGGGTTGTTTTAGTTCATAAAAATACGAGGAACAGGTAATATACCCATTCCTCATATTTGACCTAAAATGATTTAATATTGGTAACTAGTTCCTTAAATCTACTCAATCAATGCATAACTAACTTTGATACACTACCACCCAAATTATTACCGTTGTTTATTTCAACTAAGGTGACAATTTAACACTCTTTATAGAATGATTATAAATCCGAACATTTTTCCTTTTAACATTTATATACATTATAAAAAAGTTTACATCAGCAATTTTACGAATACCGAATGTTCGCCTTTTGAGGAATTTCATTCTATGACTAATATCGGTTAAAAGATTATTTGCTTCACATAATTTCTTCCACTCTTTAACATTTAAGTTTAGTTCCGAAAATTCTGACTGACTAACTATCCTAGGGTTATAAATTGTAACAATTTTTTGTTTGTTTTTGAATTCTAGGATATGTATGAAACCATTCTCTCCGCCTGCAATATCAGCTACATGTGAAGGATTGTCACTTATTTCAAGACTAAAACCCGTATCCAAAATTCGGTAACCATCCATGTTTAATGCAAATGGCCTGTTACTGTTATATTTAATTTTCTTACTTGATTGTGAAAAGCTGATTTGAAAAAGGCTTAAACAAAATAATAAGATTAATGATATTCGGTTCATATAGTAGCGATTTTTATTTTACTGTATTATTAATTTTAAGTGTTATCTTCTTGAATTTATCGTAATCTATTATTGGACTAATACGTCCATTAGCATTATAAAAGCTTAGTTGCTTTGCTGTTGTGAAATAGGAAGTCGTTTTTCCATCAATAGTTGTATTAGAGTGTAATGTTCCTTCATAACCAAGGACAATGCTAGGCTGATTTAATCCGATCTTACCATATACTTCTGTATCGCCTCTTTTTTCAGGAGTTCCTCCTTTCATGCCAGAAGGTTCTGGCATGCCTACATCAACAATTTGACCATTTTTATCTGAAAAATTTGAGTGGCCGTGAACATCATAATAGGGTGTTTTTCCAGCGCTTTTAAGATCATCGATTGCACCCCCTAATTCCACATGGTTATTGCTTTCGCTGGTTTTTATATCAGATGCTGTGCCATCTGATGCTGCTACAAAACCATGCTCAAAACCAGTTTGATCCATATTTTCATATACCTTATCCATTTGGGATATTGATTCATTACTTGGGACCGGAGCAACAAGGCCATTATTCAGTGCTTCATCAACTTTCTCACTCTTAGAAGACTCTACAAGAACATATTTTTTTTCTGAACTCCCATCTTCTGTTGTTTTAACTAAACTTCCTTTTAAATTATAATAATCTGTTGGGTCACCAGGTGCCATTCCATCGGGATCAATAAACCTCACGGGGTTATTGAAGGCATAGTTATAAGGAGAATGCCTTCTCATCAACTCAGCTAACGGATCTATACTTGTCCATCTACCTAACTGCATATCAAACTGCCTTGCTCCAAAGTCATACATATTCAGATCAAATGCTTTCTCCAACTCTTTTGTAGTAAGCTTATATGGTTGATCAACACCAATACCGCTCTGGCTGATCGTCAACCCAAACGGATAATAGTGATTCTCCTCCAGTACTTCACCATTGAAATGTGACACCTGCACATTATCAAACCATACATCGGTACCGATACTGTTATTGTCCACAAACACTACCACATAACCCGGTTCTGTCATCGGGGTTGGGCTTACGCTCATATTATTGAACTGGCCCGGTGTTACCGTAACCCCTAATTTGCCACTTATTGCTGGCATCAGCTTAAAACCCTGATCAAAGAACAGGTAATTTAATGCTGCTTTAGGGCCGTTGGTATTCTGCTGCAACTCCATCTGAGTTTTGATAAAGTCTATCGTTTCCTGGTTGCTCAGGGCTTGATTGATCATACTTACGTTTTCGCCTGCATCCGTTACCGGTATACCACCAACGGTACCTCCGGTGAGTGTCGTCAATAACGAATTTACTACATCTTCTGCAGAAGGCGTTTCATTTGTTTCGGTCTGATCACTTTCATAATAGCTATCTGCGCCAAAGGTAAATTTATCGCCCGGCATCACGCGCAGCATAATAGCGGTACCGATACGCTTATGCGGATCGCTGGCTATCAGGTGTGCTGCCTTAAGGTCACCGGGATTGATGCTGCCCGGCTTATCGTCTCTTACCAGGGCTATATTATCAAAGATCAATTGCTCGCTACCCGCCGTAGCAATCTCGTGCTGGGCAAGGTATTGCTGATTGATCGGTTGTGCGCTGATGGTACTGCGCACATTACCCAGGTGGTCTTTGATGAAGTAATCATACACAAATTTGGTCTGCCCACTCTGTGCACCACTAGTCACTACCTCAGGTCTGCTGCGGCCTTCTTCATTCAGGATATACTGCAGTACATTGTCTTTGTATACAAAGTTGCCCATATAATCCCACACTTCTGTAGTGTTGGCTGCATCATCGTGCACGGTTTTTCTCAGGCGGTTACCCATAGCATCATAGATATAGGCAATATTACCTTTACCATTGATCTCCAGTTTTGCGGGTTTGTTCAGGTAATTATAGGTAATGGTAATGCCTTTATTCTCATCAGCGACCAGGTTACCATTATCATCATAAGTATACTCTACGCCCAGGTCTGCTTTGTCTTTAAAGTCTGGCAAAGTCCCTGTCGCAGCAACGGTAACATTATCTTTTACCTTGATCAGCTGATTGCCATTATTACCATAGGTATAGCTCAACTGGTCCATATTGATTGGTCCGGTGATATTCCCCCGCTGGTTCATGGTCAGGATATTGCCTCTGTCATCATAAGTAATTGCGGAGGCTGTATAATCTTTATGACTGTTGAGCCATAATCCGCCTTGTGACAGTTCCCGGTATTCGGCATGGTTCAGGCGGCTCAGTTGATCATAGGTATATCCATAGGCATTATTGGCTCCAGAGCCTAAGGAATCGTAATACTTCCAGGTTATACCGGCGATATTGCCATTGTACAGTTTGCTGGCAAAGCCATCATCATAATGCAGGGTTTCGTTAAAGAAGTTGACATCATGATTGGTCGATTTGCGGGCCTGTATATGGTTGAGCCAGCCCCGGATATTGTACTCATGCAGGATATCGGTGGTGGTGTATTGTTTGATCACCGGCTGGCCCAGGTGATTATAATCATAATAGGCCAGGTTAAATGGTGTACCATCATTAATACTCTGCTGTATGCTCCAGATTAAATCATTGCCCCCATCTATCGTAAAATTACGTTTAAATGTTTTATCCAATTTGATGTTGGTGAGTGCTGCGGTAGCACCCGGCTGGGCCAGTGCTGCAGGATTCTGATGCCATAGGGCAGTACGGTACGGCATACCCTGGAAGTAGAACAAACTTCCGGTTCTATCTATGCCGCCTTTCAGGTTGGTTTGCGCACCCTGTATGGCACGACCCTTAGCGTCATAGTATTGTACGGTGGTGATCCAATCACCGCCATTCGGATTATCCGGGTCCAGTACCCGCAGTTTGGTTCCGGTAAGCATTCCCTTTACGGATGTATTAATAGCAGAAACTACTACACTATTATCTGCGGTTGGCATAGCCGGGAACTTATTACCATCAAAAGCAAGGCTACTCAGCTCATCATAATTATCATAATAGGTATAGCTGAGGATATAGGTATTATTGATGCTGGCCGGATAGTTATGAAACAGGTCATTCTGCGCGGTATAATAACGCCAGTCCGGTGCGGAGTATGTACCGGGTGTGTTGGCGTATGCCGCCACGGTAGCCCGGCTTTCGGAGCTACTCACCAGGCCGGTAATTACCGGGCGGTTCAGGGCGTCATAAGCGGTCAGCATCCATTTGTTCTGGCTGCGCAGGTTACCATCCTGGCTCAGCACCAGGCGGTCTCTCTGGTCGTAGACCATATATTCTACGGCTTTACCGGGGATCTTCTTTTCGATCAGGCGGCCACGATCATCATAAAGGTAGGTATAGCAGATGCCATTTACCTGGTCGGTGGTTGGTACGGTCCAGCTGTACGTAAAGGTATTGGTGGTGGTGGCACCATTGTTGCTATTGCTTACCGAAAGCTGCGGATTGGTGGCTCCCGGAGGCAGTACATAGCGCAGGCGCCCCAGGTCGTCATACACGTAAAAGGTATAGGTAAAATTGACCGGGAACATTTCTTTTGGTGCCAGGGCCGGGTATGGTGTACCGGATATGGCTTTGGCCAGCTGGCGTTTGGCGATCACTCTGCCTAGTTTGTCTTTGATTTCGTCCCCTATAGAGCCATCTTCATCGGTAACCCGGGTGATGTATAATTGTCCATCGGCATAGTTGCCATCATACTGCAAGGCTCCGCTTCCATTAAGGCTAAAGCGGGGAAAGCTGCTTTTCACCACTGTATAGATCGGGTTGGCTCCATTCTGCAAATAGGATTCATCACTATTGGTTTTATAGGCTAGTTCCTCGCCCCTGTTGCTGCCTACCCAGTTCTTACCCGGTGCCATCTGTTTTACCGGACGGTTTAAGGGTGAATTATCAAACTCGGTTACACTGTAGGGTTGCTGCCCGTCTGCCGGTGGGTAGAACTGTTCTATGCGCATTTTGGCATTGTATTGCAGTTCTCCGAAAGAGGAGGTCTCCTGTGCCGTAAAGGGCAGGAATTGTACACTTTCCCGGCCCAGGGCATCATATACATGGTGCTGGATGATATCGTAACCATCGGCATGGGCCTTTAACTGTACGGTTTGTAAAGGTCTGCCCAGGCCATCGACATAATCGGTCTGCTGACGGTGCTTTACATTGTTAGTTTGTGTGGGGGTAGGTTCATCCGGTATCCAGGTGCGTACATAGTTTTTCTTCAGGGTACTGGAGAAGTTCTGTACATTATTGTAGCTGGGTAAAGCCGGGGCTGTTGCCGGT